>Ga0256404_1000234_pt1 | contig 141467 bp, 122 predicted proteins | sample RumenRJG_01DNA_FD_185990 | JGI IMG/M metagenome (GOLD analysis project Ga0256404, IMG submission 185990) | Bovine rumen microbial communities from Lethbridge, Alberta, Canada - RJG_01 | ecosystem: Host-associated > Mammals > Digestive system > Stomach > Rumen | place: Canada: Alberta... | reverse complement strand
GGTGTGAAGAAATAGGGGGGGGGGGGGGGGTAAACACCTGACAATGATGTACTTTTAAAGTCCATATCATTACCGTTTACGTCGGCAAAAGTACGAACAACCCCAGACATGGAAAAACCCCACCTTTCCAAATCGGAAAAAGTGGGGTCTGAATTGCCCAAGAGGGGTTTAAAACGGAATTCCTAGGCGTAAAGCTGCTCGAAAAGCTGGCGTATCGGCTCGCTCTCCCGCAGAATATTGAGCGTCAGCTCGGCGTGTCCGCGGGCGAACCCGTTGCCTACGATGAGGTTGATGTCCTTCCCCACCCCCTCGGCGCCGAGGGCGGCGCGGGTGAACGAGGTGGCCATCGAGAAGAAATAGACGCAGCCGCGACCCTTGGTAATCAGGATGGAGGTCATCTCGGTGTTGGGCACGTTGACGTTGTTGATGGTTACGTCGGTGCCGCGGCCGCCAGTGATGGCCATCACCTTGTTATATACATCCATCACATTGGTGGCGTCGGCCACGATGACGTCGGTGGCCAGCCCCATGTCGAGGATGCGCTGGGCGTTCTGCTGGCTGTACTCGACCACGATGACCTTGCCGTAGGGACCCACGTTCTGCATGGCCTGGTAGCAGCAGAGGATGCCGCTCTTGCCGCCGCCGCCGATGAGGCAGACGATGTCGCCCTCGGTAACCAGGCGGTCCACCTGCGCCGGTGCGCCGGCCACGTCGAGGGCGGCCAGGGCGAGGCGCTCGGGGATGTCGTCGGGCAGCACGGCGAAGAGGCCGCTCTCGAAGAGGATGGCCTGCGCGTCCACATCGACCTGGTCGTGCTGCGGGTCGAGGTGCTTGATTGCGTTTATCTTCAGCGGCGTGAGACTGAGGGAGACCAGGGTGGCGATACGGTCGCCCACCTTGACCTTGGTCGAGGAGTGGAACTTGGGGCCTATCTCGCGCACGGTGCCGATGAGCATGCCACCGCTGCCGGTAACGGGGTTCTGCATCTTGCCGCGTTCGTCGACGATGGAGAGTATCATCTTGCGCATCTGCTCCGCATCGTCGCTGCAGGCGTGGCGTATCTGGGTGTAGGAGGCCGAGTCGATGTTCAGTGTGGAGACATCGATAAGCAGCTCGTTGTCATAGATTTCCATGCTGTTGTCGAGCTTGTGGGCCGGCTGCGGGAGGGTGCCGAGGGGCTCGACCACGCGGTGGGTGCCGTAGCGGTTGCCGTTGGGTCTCATAGGGTAAGCGTGTTTTTTTTTTGAGAACCTGCCGGAGGGTCTCCCCTGCCGGCAGGTTGATTTCCTAGATTTTCTAGATTTTCTAGAAATACTAGCTTTTCTAGCTAGATTTTCTAGAGATACTAGTTTTTCTAGATTGTCATTTAGGCATAGAGTTCCTCGAAAATCTTGCGCAGCTCGGGGCTCTCGCGCAGCTCCTGGAGGGTGAACTCGGCGTGGCCCTTGGTGTAGCCGTTGCCCATGATCATGTTCACGTCGGAACCGATCCCCTCGGCGCCGAGGCTGGCCTTGGTGAAGCTGGTGGCCATCGAGAAGAAGTAGACGATACCGTCGTCCTTGGTGATCATGACGGCGGTCATCTCCTGGTCGGGCACATTGACGCAGTTGATGGTAACGTCGGCCATCTTGCCGTCGGTCAGGCGCTCGATGAGCTCATAGACCTGGACGGGGGTCATGCCGGCGGCGGACTCCACGATGTCGCAGAAGCCGAGGTCCTTGATGCGCTGGGTGGACTTGGGGCTGTTGGCGATGCCGATGACCTTGCCGGTAACGCCGACGCGCTTCTTGGCCTCGTAGCAGCAGAGCATGCCGCTCTTGCCACCGGCGCCGAGGATGACCACGGTCTGGCCGTACTGGCACAGCTTGGCCGTCTGGGCGGGGGCACCGGCCACGTCGAGGGCGCTCAGGGCGAGCTTCTCGGGCATGTCGGTCGGAATCTTGGCATAGATGCCGCTCTCGAAGAGGATGGCCTTGCCCTTGATGTCCACCTGGTCCACGTCGGGACGGATTTCCAGAATCTCGTCGATGCGCAGGGGGGTCAGCGACAGGGAGACGAGGGTGGCGATGCGGTCGCCCTCCTTGAGGTCGATCTTGCCCTTCAGGGCGTCGCCGATCTTCTCCACCTTGCCCAGCAGCATGCCGCCCGAGCCTGTGCGGCGGTTGCGGTGCTTGCCCTGCAGCTCCACATTGAGGAGCATCTCCTTCTTGACCTCTTCCATGATCTTCTCCTCGGAGGCGCCGGCGCCGGCCTGCTCCTTGGCGTAGTTGTGGATGTCGGTGAAGGAGGCGGAGTCGATGTTCAGGGTCTGGACGTCGATCAGGATCTCGTTGTCCCAAATTTCGTCCATGTTGTTGTCGAGCTTGTTGGCGGGCTGCGGAAGGACGCCCTGGGGTTCGATGACGCGGTGGGTACCGTACTTGTTACCTTTTTTCTGCATAATGTAGTTCTATTTTATTGATTATTAAATAATTTTACTCTCGGTTCATGGAAATATGAACGTACAAAGATACAACTTTTTTTGAAATGCACGAAAAAAAAATTCATGCGGTTCCCTAGGGGAATGGTAGGGGTTCCCTAGGGGAATACATAGGCCCTGGACCGCTGTGGACCCTTATGGGGTCATTCGGTTATGAGTTATGAGTTAAGAGTTTGGGGATGGAACGGGGCGGTAGGATGCGGGAAAGCGGCGGTAGTGCCTCACAGCCAGGTCGAAAAGGCCGCGCCCGCCGAGCTCTGCCCGTCCGGCCAGCAGGCGGCGGCGTAGGTTGTGGCCATTTCAGCACCTCCCCTAAGCTAGGGGAGGTGGACGCGCGGAGCGCGGACGGAGGAGTGTGCACAGCAAGCCCAGAAACACACGCCCCCGTCGCCGCCTGCAGCGGCGCCACCCCCTCTAGCTTAGAAGGGGAGTTGAAGAAACTGAACAAGAACCATTTCAGCTCCTCCCCTAAACTAGGGGAGGTGGACGCGCGGAGCGCAGACGGAGGAGTGTGAACCGCAAGCCTAGAAACACACGCCCCCGTCGCCGCCTGCGGCGGCGCCACCCCCTCTAGCTTAGAGGGGGAGTTGAGGATTGACTATCCCGGATTGTTGGCTCGTGCCGCCCCTTCGGGGCTGCTGTCCAATCGTATTTCGGTGCCCGTTGCCCGTGGGGGCAAGGGTAAGGTCCTCAGCGCGCGGACCGCACCGGACGCACAGAGAGACCGCCGTAGCGGAAGTCGTAGGACATGCCCTGGCCGTCCGAACTGAAGAGGAAGACCCACGCGTTGTCCGGGTTGTCCGGGTCGTCCGAACTGAAGAGGAAGACCCACGCGTTGTCCGGGTTGTCCGGGTCGTCCGCGTCGAGCGACGAGGACCAGTAGTTGCCGACCCCGCCCGCGTAGTAGAGCTCACTGCCCCAGCGGTAGCCGGCGGCGGGCAGGAAGAGGCTCTTGCCGTTAGAGGCAGTGAGCCTGCGGCCGTAGACGCCGTTCTCGGTGGTCCACTCGGAGGTGGTATTGTCAAGGAGTTCGTTCCACTCAGTTTCGGTCGGCATGCGGGCTCCGTTGCCGAGTTTCTGCGTCGCCACGTCGTCGGAGGTCTGAAGGGTGGTCAGGTTGTCGGGCGATCCGTACCTGCTGATGGTGTTGTATTTCGACAGCGTCTTAAACCAGCCTTCTTCATCCACTGCCGTGCAGTACTTGTAGGTTTCCCATGTGTAGACCTCTTTGGTCGAGGTCTCGCCCCAGGCGTAGTAGTCGCCGTACTCCTCGGGCTTGGTGGCCCCGAGGTTGCACTTGGCCCACAGCAGGCCAGAGGGAAGGCCCAAATCCACCCACTCGGCAGCCGCCGCACCATCACCCTGACCTTCGACCTTGCTGTTACTTCCGCAGGCAGCGAATGCCAGCGCAGCGCCCATGGCCAACAAGGCCAACAATTTGATGGACTTCTTCATTTGTATGTGTGTTTGGGTTAATATTACATTGCAAAAATACACAAAATCCACGAAATAGACACAGACACATGTTTTTTTTTTTTATTAAAACACGAATTATCAAGAATTTACCGTAAATTAATTCAAGAGTAATTCGTGATAATTCGTGTTTTCTCAATAGGAAATAGACGAAAAATATTCGGAATGTGTTTTTTTTTTGAGGTGCGGGCAATAAAAGCCCCTTTTTGTAGTTTTGGGTAGGCATTTCAGAACGAAAAAAAAGAAAGAAATATGATACTGTTAGACATTTCCAACGGCTGGAAGACAGCCATTATGGTGGTGGCACTGATAGCGGTGTTCTACCTGTTCATGATCCGCCCGCAGAGCCAGAAGGCCAAGAAGGAACAAGCCTACCGCGACAGCCTCCAGAAGGGCGACCGCCTGATGACCGCCGGCGGCATCCACGTTACATTCGTCAGCCGCGAGGGCGCCATGGCCACCGTCGAGGCCGCACAGGGCTGCCGCATGAAGGTGCAGCTGGCCACCCTGCAGCCCGTGCCGGAGAGAAAGTAATCACCAGAAATAGTGATTTTCGTAAAAACTTGGAAAACTTTTGTGGTTTTCCAAGTTTTCTTTGTATCTTTGCATCTTCCAAAACGGGAAACCAGAGCCGGACAGATACCGACAACCATTTAACAAACAACGAGATAAGAAAAAATGTCATCGGAAGAGAACAGGACGAAAATTGTGGAAACCGCGCTGCAGATGTTCAGTTCGCGCGGCTGCAAGGGCGTTACGATGGACGACATCGCGGCGGCGATGCACATGTCGAAACGCACCCTCTACGAGACCTTCTCCAACAAGGAGGAGCTGCTGGCCGAATGCCTGATGCGGGTGCACGACTCTGTGGGTGCCCTGCACCGCGAAGTGCTCGGCAAGGTGGAGGAACCGATGCTGGTGGCCATGTACATGCTGCGCGCCAATGTGGACTTCAACCACAAGCACCACCGCCTCATCGAGGAGGCCGAACGCTACTACCCCGACATCCACGACCGCTTCTTCAAGGTTCACACCGAGGCATTCCGCGGCATGGTGGCACACGGCATCGACTACCTGAACGAACACCACTACCTGCGCCCCGACGCCGACCTCAAGGTGGCCGTCGACTTCCTCTGCCGCCAGATACAGAGCCGGCGCATGTCCGAGGTGTCGGACCCGCAAAGCTACAAGCAGCAGCTGGGCGAAATATGCTTCACCTATATGCGAGGCTTGATGACCACCGAAACCATCGCGCGCTACGAACGCTCCGAACCACGATTCCGCCAGATGCTGGAGGAACTGAAACTTGACAACCACTTTTTAAAATAATACATTATAATATATGAAACTGAAAAGACTGACACTGACTGTGGCGCTGGCGGCGCTGGCCCTTGGGGCGGCGGCGCAGGAGCGCCAGACCCTGAGGCTGAGCCTCGCGGAGGCGCAGCAGTACGCCGTGGAGCACAACGCGGCCATGCAAAACGCCACCCTCGAGGTGAAGAAAGCCGAGCTCGAACGCTGGAAAACCCTCAGCACCATGCTGCCGCAGGTGAAAGCAACCTTCGACTACCAGAACATGTTGGGCTACGAGATGGAGATGGGCATGGGCGGCATGACCGTCAAGATACCGCTCAACCCCAACGGCACCTTCGGCGTGAACGCCGCCGTGGCGCTCACCGGCGCACAGGTGGTGGGCACCATGCTGCAGAACTTGGCCGTGGAGATGACCGACCTCAGCCGCCAGCAGACCGAGCAGCAGACCCGCGCGCAGGTGAAGAACGTATACGTGTCGCACCTGGTGATGCAGCAAACCATCGGCCTGCTCGACTCGAGTCTGGCCAACCTCGAAAGCCTTGCGGCCACCAGCCAGGCCGCCGTCGACGTGGGCGCCGCCGAGCAGGTGGACGCCGACAAGCTGCAAGTGCAGGTGGCCTCCCTCCGCAGCAGCATCAACAGCACCAAGCGCTCGCTGCAGGTGCTCAAAAACTCGCTCCTGCTGCAGCTGGGTGCCGACGCCGACACCGAACTGGAACTGACCACCGGGATGGAGGAGATACTGAACGTCGACGATGCCGCCCGCCTGATGCAGGAGCCGTTCCGCATCGAGAACAACTACGACTACCAGCTGCTGGCCAAGAACGAGGAGCTCGGCCGCCGGCAGGTGAACATGGCATGGATGGATTTCCTGCCCACCGTGGCCGTCTTCTACCAGTACAGTGCGAAGACCTATTTCGGCAAGGATGCCGACATGAACATGACACCGCCCAACATGCTGGGCGCGAGCGTCAGCCTGCCCATCTTCACCAGCGGCACCCGCCTGGCCAATATCAAGAGCGCCCGCATCGCCCTGCAGGAGACGCAGAACAGCCGCCGCCAGGCCGAGGACGGCCTGCGCCTGCAGTACAACCAGCTGCGCTACGACCTCGCCTCGGCCCTGGAGAACTACGACATCCAGAGCAAGAACATGGAGGTTACGCAGCGCGTATTCGCCAGCCTCTCGGAAAAATACAAATACGGCCGCGCCAGCAGCCTCGAGCTGACCACCGCCAGCACCGACATCATCTCCGCCCAGAGCAACTACATACAGGCCGTGATGAGCGTCATCAGCGCGCAGGTGGCGCTGGAGAACCTTTTAAACAGATAGTTAAGAGTTAAGAGTTAAGAATTAAGAGTTATACATATATGAATAAAACAATTCGCACCGCAATGATTATTGCCGCTGTCGCAAGCCTAGTAGGCTGCGGCGGCAAGGGTGGCGAAAAAGCCGCCACCACCACCAAAAAAGAGGCCGAGAAGGTGAAAGTGATGACCCTCGCCAGCGAGCGTATCGCCAAAACCCTCGAATTGAGCTCGACCCTCGAAGGCTACGAGACGATGAACATCTCGCCCAGCGTAACGGGCCACATCGAGCACATCTACGTCCAGGTGGGCTCGCGCGTGGGCAAGGGCACCCTGCTCGTCCGCATGGACCAAACCCAACTCAACACCACCCGCATCAACCTGGCCAGCACCAAGACCGAGCTGGACCGTGTAACGGCACTGAAAGCCACGGGCTCGGTCAGCCAGCAGGTCTACGACCAGACCAAGGCCGCCTACGACCAGCTGGCCGAGAGCGAGCGTTTCCTCGAGGAAAACACCTTCGTCAAGGCCCAGTTCGGCGGTGTCATCAGCGCCAAGAACTACGAGGACGGCGAAATGTATGCCGGCCAGCCCATCCTCACCCTCACCCAAATCAGCCACCTCAAGGCCATCATCAACATCCCCGAGACCTACTTCCCGCTGGTGAAGCAGGGCATGAAGGTGGACATCGAGAGCGACATCTACCCTGGCCAGACCTTCCAAGGCACCATCGAGATTGTGTACCCCACCATCGACCCCCAGAGCCACACCTTCCAGGCCAAGCTCAACATCCCCAACAGCGGCGAGAAGATACGCCCCGGCATGTATGTCCGCACCCGCTTGGGCGTGGGCGAGGTGGATGCCATCGTGGTGCCCTACCAGAGCGTGCTGAAGCTCACCGGAAGCAATGACCGCTACGTCTTCGTGGCCGACGGCACCACCGCCCGCCGTGTGGCCGTTACCCTCGGCCAGCGCTTCGACGACCGCATCGAAATCATCCCCGTCGAAAACGGCGCACTGAAAGCCGGCGACCGCCTGGTGGTTACCGGACAGGCACGCCTGGTCGACGGCGACAACCTTGAAATCGTTGAATAAACATTGAGTATTTAGGAGACAGTAGTTAAGGAGTTAAGACAATAGATTCCGCTGCAAGCAATGCGCATCAAAAGACACCTGTCTTAACTACATAACTCCTTATCTACTTAACTACTAAAAAAGAAGCAACATGGCAATTTACAAGACAGCTATCAACAAGCCCATCACCACAGGCTTGATATTCGTGGCCGTCATCGTGCTGGGACTCTTCTCCCTCTCGCGCCTGCCCATCGACCAGATGCCGGAGATGGACCTGCCCTACGTCACCGTGATGACCACCTACGCCGGCGCCAACGCCAGCGACATCGAGACCAACATCACCAAGATACTCGAGAACTCGCTCAACTCGGTCGACGGACTGAAAAACATCACCTCCAACTCGAGGGACAACATCTCGGACGTAACGCTCGAATTCGAGTGGGGCAGCAACATCGACGAGGCTCTGAACGACATACGCTCCTATGTGGACCTCATCTTCGACAACCTGCCCGACGGCGTGAGCCGCCCCATGATACTGAAGTTCAACTCCTCGGCCATGCCCGTCATGGTCTACGGCTTCACGGCCAAGGAGAGCTACTCGGGCCTGGACCGCATACTGGAGGACAACGTGGTCAACGAACTCAACCGCATCGACGGCATCGGCAACATCACTGTCAGTGGCGCTCCCCAGCGCTACGTCTACATCGACCTCGACCCCAAGCAGCTGGACGCCTACGGCATCAGCCTCGAGCAGGTGGGTCAGGCCATCAGCACCAACAACCTGGACCTGGCCTCCGGCACCGTCAAGATGGGCAAGGAGCAGTACCAGATGCGCGTCAAGGGTGAATACATCGAGAGCTCGGAAATAGCCGACATCGCTGTCGCCACCACCATGCTGGGCAAGCAGGTCTTTGTGCGCGACCTGGCCACCGTGCGCGACACCATCAAGGACCTCTCGCTCGACGAGAAAATCAATGGCCGCGACGGCGGACGCCTCATCATCACCAAGCAGACCGGCGCCAACACCGTGGCCATCGCCCGCCAGGTGAAGGCACAGATGGAAACCATACAGAAGACCCTGCCGCCCGACATCGAGGTCACCCTCATCCGCGACGGCTCGGAGGAAATCGTCAACGCCATCAACGGTCTCACCGAAAGTATCTTCTACGCCCTGCTCTTCGTGGTGCTGGTGGTGCTGGTGTTCCTCGGCAACTGGCGCGCCACCGTCATCATCGCCCTCACCATCCCCATCTCGCTAGTTACCTCGTTTATCTACCTGCTGCTGGCCGACAGCTCGCTCAACATCATCTCGCTGGCCTCGCTGACCGTGGCCATCGGTATGGTGGTGGACGACGCCATCGTGGTATTGGAGAACATCTCGAAACACATCGACCGCGGCGAGAACCCGCGCGAGGCCGCCATCTGCGCCACCAACGAGGTGTGGACCTCGGTCATTGCCACCACGCTGGTACTTGTGGCCGTGTTCGTGCCGCTGACCATGCTGCCCGGCATGATGGGTATCTTTATGAAAGAGATGGGCTGGATTATCACCATCGTGGTCTGTGTATCCACCGGCGCCGCCATCACCCTCATCCCCATGCTCTCCAGCAAGATGCTCAAGGAGCGTCCCTTCTTCTTCAAGAAAGAGGAGGAGGAAGCCTACCAGGCCAAGCGCGAACGCAACTTCTACAACCGTACCGTAACCCGCGCCTTTAACTCCCTCGACGCCGCCTACGCCAACCTGCTGCGCTGGTGCCTGGGCCACAAGCGCATCACCCTCCTCATCGCCCTGGCATTCTTCATCCTATCCCTCATGCCCCTCTTCAGCGGATCCATCGGCATGGACTTCATGAAGGAGCAGGACAACGGCAACATCAGCGTCAGCGCCGAGCTGCAGCGCGGCACCCGCATTGAGGAGACCCTCAAGACCGCCCGCCACATGGAGGAGGACATCTACCGCATACTCGGCGACGAGGTGCTGGTGGTCTCCACCTCGGCAGGCTCGAACGACGACGCAGGCTTCGCCGCACTCTTCAACTCCACCACCAACAACAAGATATCCATGTCCATCCGCTGCACCAAGAAGTACCACCGCGAGGAGACCATCTTCCAGATGCAGGAAAAGCTGCGCCGCTGCTTCGCCGAGTATCCCGAGCTGGTAACCTTCCAGGTGAACCAGGGCGGCATGATGGGTGGCGGCAGCAACAACTCGCTGGACGTGGAGATATACGGCTACGACTTCGACCAAACCACCAACTTCACCCAGGAGCTCCGCAAGCGCATCGAGCAGAATGTGCCCGGTGCCCGCGATACCAAGGTGAGCCGCGACGAGGACCGTGCCGAGTTGAAAATCACCTTCGACAAGCAGAAACTGGCTCTCCACGGGCTGAACGGCTCCACCGTGGCCATGTATGTGCGCAATCGCGTCAACGGCATGACCGCCGGCTACCTCAAGGAGGACGGCGAGGAGTACAACATAGTGGTGCGCCTGCGCGAGGAGTACCGCTCTTCCATCTCCGACATCGAGCAGCTCTCCATCCCCACGCCCACTGGCAAACTTATCAAGCTCAACGAGCTGGCCCGCATCGAAGAATACTGGTGCCCGCCCACCATCGAGCGCAAGAACCGCCAGCGCTACCTAACCCTCACGGTGATGCCCTTCAACACCTCGCTCCAGGAGCTGGCGCACAACGTGCAGCATGAAATCGACCAGATGACGGTACCCTCGGACATCCACTATGCCCTGGCCGGTGACTACAAAGACCAGCAAGACTCCACGCGCGACATGATGCTCCTCGGCGTGCTCATCCTGATGCTGGTCTACATCGTCATGGCCTCGCAGTTCGAAAGTTTCGCCAAGCCGTTCATCATCATGTTCTCCATCCCCTTCGCCATCAGCGGTGTGGTGCTGATGATGTTCATCACGGGCAACAACATCGACATGATCGGCCTGCTGGGTCTGATTCTGCTCATCGGCATTGTGGTGAAGAACGGCATCGTGCTGGTGGACTACATCAACCTGCTGCGCGAACGTGGCATCGCTCTCAGCGAAGCAATTGCCCTCAGCGGCCAGAGCCGTCTGCGCCCCGTGCTGATGACCGCCTTCACCACCATCCTAGGCATGATACCCATGGCCACGTCCAACTCCGAAGGGTCGGAGCTGTGGACCACGATGGGCCTGGTGGTCATCGGCGGCCTCACCGTCTCCACTTTCGTAACCCTTATCGTCGTGCCCGTGCTTTACGGCGTATTCAACCGCCGCGGCGACATAGAGAAGAAGGAGAAGGAGCGCAAGAAGTTTGTATTTATGAATATTGAACTGGAAGACAAGTAGTCAAGAAGACGGTAGTTAAGTAGTTAAGGCAATAGCTCCGGCAGCAGACAAAACGCGACATGAAACATTTGTCTTAACTACTTAACTCCTTACCTACTTAACTCCCAAAAAAGGAAACAGAAACATGAAATCAGTCCTCATAGTCTACAACCAAGCCAACAACGAGCGTGTGGAGTATATGCTTGACACGCTGGGCATCCGGGGCTTCACACAGTGGGTCGATGTGCAGGGGCGCGGCAACGTGGCCGGCGACCCGCACCGCGGCACGCACACATGGCCCGAAATGAACAACGCCATCCTCACCATAGTGGACGACAGCAAGGTCGACGACCTGCTCACCGCTGTCCGCAAGCTGGACAAGCGCAACGAAGAAGTCGGCATCCGCGCCTTCGTCTGGACCGTCGACCGGATGGTCTGACACTTACGGAAAAGAAAAAAGTGAAAAGACTGCGCACTTTTGTGCGCAGTTTTTTTTTCTCGTATGGTAGGAGGATAGGATGGGTATGGAGAATTATTTCTTGCCAGGGAAGAGGCGGGGAATGAAATGGGAAAGGCCGTTGTGACGGAGGCTGGCGGCGATGTCGCGCTGTTGGTCGGATTTGTAGAAGAAGAAGAGGCGCCGCTGGTCGGCCTTGTCGGCCGGGGTAGTGGCCACGTATACTGGCTCCATCGTCGTCGGGTCGATGCCGGTATAGTACATCTCGGTGGCGAGGGTCATGGGCGTCGGGGTGAAGTCCTGGATTTGCTCGAGGCGGTAGCCCATGCGCTTCATGTCGAGGGCCAGCTGCGCCATGTCTTCCAGACGGCAGCCCGGGTGGCTGCTGATGAAGTATGGGATGAGCTGAAAGCGCAGGCCCGCCTCGCGGCATATATCGTCGAAGCGCCGCTTGGTTTCGCGGAAGAGGTCGAAGGAGGGTTTGCGCATGAGAGCGAGCACGTGGTCGGAGGTATGCTCCGGCGCCACCTTGAGGCGGCCCGAAGTGTGGTGCAGCACCACCTGACGGAAATACGCCCAACCACCGTTGCCTTCGGCAAAGAGGTCGCATCGGATGCCACTGCCCACATACAAATGCTTGACCTTGGTATGAGCATTCACTTTCTTCAGTAGATCTATCATCGGGCGGTGGTCGCTGTCTAGGTTCTTGCAGAGCGAGGGCATGGAGCAACTGTAACGGCTGCACTTGCGGCAAAGGTTGGGGTTCCTCCCCTTCATGCGCCACATGTTGGCCGAGGGGCCGCCGAGGTCGGTCAGCACGCCGTGGAAGTCGGGGTCGCCTGCGATGGCATCCACCTCGCGGAGGATGCTGGCCTCGCTGCGGCTGGCAATCTGCTTGCCCTGGTGGGCGCTGATGGTGCAGAACGAGCAGCCGCCAAAGCAGCCGCGGTGGGTGTTGACGCTCCAGCGTATCATCTCGAAGGCAGGTATGGGTCCGCGCTTTTTGTACTTGGGGTGCGGCAGGCGGAGGTAGGGCAGGTCGAACGTGGCGTCCATCTCCTGCTCGGTCATGGGCGGCTCGGGCGGGTTGACCACCACGTAGCGGTCGCCGTGGCGCTGGACGAGGGTGGCGCACTCTATCTTGTTGCTTTCCTGCTCGATGATGCGGTAGTTCTCAGCCTCGGCGCGCTTGTTCTTTCGGCACTCCTCGAAGGAGTGGAGTTCAATTGTCTGAAAATTCTGAATGTTCTGATTATTCTGAATACTCTGAATATTCTGAACACAATACGCCACCTGGGGCAGCGCATAGAGGTCTTCTATCGGGCGCCCCTCGTCCAGCATCCTGGCAATCTTCAGCGTCGTGCGCTCGCCCATGCCGTAGTTGAGCAGGTCGGCAGGCGTGTCCACCAATATCGAGGGGAACAGCCGGTCGTCCCAATAGTCATAGTGCGCCAGGCGGCGCATGCTGGCCTCGATGCCGGCGATGATGACCGGCGTGTCTGGATAGAGCTGCTTCAGGATGCGACTGTAGACATACGTGGCGCGGTCGGGACGGAATCCCACCTGGCCGCCGGGCGTGTAGGCATCGTCGCTGCGCAAGCGGCGCGCCGCCGTGTAGTGGTTCACCATGCTGTCCATCGCCCCGCTGGTAACGCCGAAGAAAAGGCGCGGCGCACCGAACTTGCGGAAGTCGCGCAGGTCGTCCCGCCAGTTGGGCTGCGGAATGACGGCCACACGGTAGCCGGCGGCCTCGAGGGTGCGCCCGATGACGGCGGTGCCGAAAGAGGGATGGTCAACGTATGCATCCCCCGTTACCAGCACCACGTCCACCTCACTCCACCCGAGGCGCTTCACCTCGTCCAACGTTATCGGCAGAAAATGTCCCATATTCGCCCACACTAACGCACTCCCCCACCTTTTTATTGTATGGACGCAGCCTGCACTGCCTAATTTGGACAAATATTCACATTTCACCCCGCATATTCCAATTTATTTCGTATCTTTGCAGCATCGAAGTAGCCCTCGGCCACTTCGGCCATAGTATGTATCTAAATGAATAAGAACAGATTAAATATATATAATATGAAAGTAAACCGCAGAAAAGAATTGTTCCCCAACGTCAGCGACGCCGAGTGGAACGACTGGAAATGGCAGGTCAAGAACCGCATCGAGACCTACGAGCAACTCAGCCAATACTTCACCTTCGCCCCCGAAGAGGCCGAAGGCATCAAGCAGGCTCTGGCCAAGTTCCGCATGGCCATCACGCCCTACTACCTCTCCCTGATTGACCCCAACGACCCTTACGACCCCATCCGCCGCCAGGCCATCCCCGCCGGTCCCGAGTGCAACATCGCACCCGCCGACCTCGACGACCCGCTGCACGAGGACGAGGACTCCCCTGCCCCCGGCCTCACCCACCGCTACCCGGACCGCGTGCTGTTCCTTATCACCGACATGTGCTCCATGTACTGCCGCCACTGCACCCGCCGTCGCTTCGCCGGCCAGAAGGACGACGAGAGCCCCAGCGAGCGTATCGAGAAGTGCCTGGCCTACATCGAGAAGACCCCCCAGGTGCGCGACGTGCTCCTCTCGGGCGGCGACTGCCTGATGGTCAGCGACCAGAAGCTTGAATACATCATCTCGCGCCTGCGTGCCATCCCGCACGTGGAAATCGTCCGCCTCGGCAGCCGCACCCCCGTGGTCTGCCCCCAGCGCATCACCCCCGAGCTGTGCGAGATGCTGAAGAAGTACCACCCCATCTGGCTCAACACCCACTTCAACCACCCCAACGAGTTCACCCCCGAAGCCGAGCAGGCCCTGGCCCGCCTGGCCAACGCAGGCATCCCGCTGGGCAACCAGACCGTGCTGCTGCGCGGCGTGAACGATTGTGTCCACGTGATGAAGAGCCTCATGCACCAGCTGGTCCGCAACCGCGTCCGCCCCTACTACATCTACCAGTGCGACCTCTCAATGGGCCTCGAGCATTTCCGCACCCCCGTCAGCAAGGGTATCGAAATCATCGAGAACCTGCGCGGCCACACCTCCGGCTACGCCGTGCCCACCTTCGTGGTCGACGCCCCCGGCGGCGGCGGCAAGACCCCGGTGATGCCCCAATATGTCATCTCGCAGAGCCCAGACAAGGTCATCCTGCGCAACTTTGAAGGTGTCATCACCACCTATACCGAGCCGCGCCACTACGAAGAAGACTGCCACTGCGAAGCCTGCCAGGCCAAGAAGCGCATCGACGAAGGCGTGGCCAGCCTCCTCGAGACCGACCGCATGGCCCTCGAGCCCAGCCACCTCATGCGCCACGAACGCAACAAAAAAAACTGAAAATTGAAAATTGAAATTTTCACAGGCAACAGAAAATTATGGCGTGTAATATTATGCGCCATAATTTTCAATTTTCAATTTTCAATTTTCAATTCAGCAAATGCACAGATTGCCGGCCTCAACACCCTCACCCTCCTCGACCTCTCGCCCACGGCCCGCACCTCGGGTCTGGGATTCGACTACCTCACCCTCTACGATGCCGACGCCACGCTCGTACTCGACAACCCCTCGCTGCTCCGCGCCGCCATGGCCGGCAACGCCTCACTCACCTTCGCCACACTCTTCGACGGCGGTTCCATGGGTTCGCTAGCCTACGTACACAACTTCAAACACATAGGCCCATTGGCCTTCTCCTTCCGATTCAACAACTACGGGCGCTTCCGTGCCTACGACGAGCAGGACATGCCGCAGGGAGAGTTCTCCGCCGCCGACTATGCCATCGCCATCTCGTGGGCCATGCCCATCGACTCGCACTTCGCCATCGGCGCCACCCTCAAACCCATCCTCTCGCACTACGAGAGCTACCATGCCGCAGCTCTGGCCATCGACCTGGCAGGTTCCTACTTCAGCACCAACCGCCGCCTGGCAGCCACACTGATGGCCCGCAACATTGGCGCACAAATCACCACCTTCGACGAGGTGGTGGAAACCCTGCCCTTCGAACTCTCGGCCGAAGTCTCCTACAAACTCTCCAACGCACCCTTCCGAATCTTCTTTGCCGCCACCGAGCTGCAGCGTTGGAACCTGCGCTACGAAGACCCCAACCGTCCCACCTCCACCACCGACCCTTTTACCGGCGAGGTTACTGCCGAAGGGTGGTTCAGCGGATTCGCCGACAACCTGTTGCGCCACACCCAACTCGGTGTCGAACTCTCCATCGGCAAAGCCCTCTTCGCCCGCCTTGGCTATAGCTACCGCCAGACCATGGAGATGCGCGGAGTGGACGCCTTCAACCTCAGCGGATTCTCCTTCGGCATCGGCATCCACACCCGCCGATTCGACTTCGCCTACGCCCGCCGCAACTACCACCTCTCGCAAGCACCCAATTTTTTCACCCTCAGCTACCGATTTTAATTTATGCTGCAATTTGTCGCATCCAACCAGACCAACCCATACCTCAACATAGCGGTTGAGAACCATCTCGTTGCCCTACCCGACACTGACGCCATAACCCTCTACCTATGGCGTAACCGCCGCACGGTGGTCATCGGGCAGAACCAGAACCCCTTCTCCGAATGCAACCTAGAGGCGCTGGAGGCCGACGGCGGCTACCTTATGCGGCGCAAGACCGGCGGCGGTGCCGTCTACCACGACGACGGCAACCTCAACTTCTCATTTGTTGTGCCCAAAGCGCACTACGACCTGCAACGCCAGTTCTCCGTCATACAGCGCGCTGTGCAAAGCTTCGGCCTGAATACCGAACTCAGCGGCCGCAACGACATCCTCTGCGAAGGCCGCAAATTCTCCGGCAACGCCTTCAGCAAAGGCCGCACCCACGACCTGCACCACGGCACCATTCTCATCCGTGGCAACATGTCAGACCTGCAGCGCTATCTCAAACCCAAGCCTGCCAAGCTGCTCAAGCACGGCGTCAACTCGGTGCAGAGCCGCGTGGTCAACCTCGCCGACCTCAACCCTGACATCACCCCTGACACCATCGCCCCCCGCCTCCTCGACGCCTTCCAAGAGGTGTATGGCGGACAAGCCGTCCACATGGACTACGACACCCTGTGCCAACACCCCGATGCACAGAAACTCTATCAGGAGTTTTCATCGGACAGCTGGCGCTACGGCAACTGGCGCACCTTCACCGCCCAGCGCAGCGCCCAGTTTGACTGGGGCGGCATAGAACTGGCGCTCAACATCGAGAACGACATCATCACCCACGTCCAACTGGCCTCCGACGCCCTCGACCTCGCCGCCCTCGACGAGGCTCGCACCATCCTCACCGGAGCCTCCGCCACCGTCGCTCCGCAAAGCGAAAACCCCATCCTGAAAGACATCTTCTCACTCATCTATAACTAACAGAGGGAATAGCCATACCCATTATCGGCATGGCTATCGATAGAAATCAGCATACTGATGCTATTCTCCCATCGTCAATTCTTCATATAAGGCAACACCCTTTACCGTCAAGAAGTATTTTTGGCGAGGATGGTTGGGACGGTCGGGATATTTTCGCCGCACAAACTTCTCTTTCAAGGCTGGTTCTAGGTGGTAATCAACGAAGTTCTTCCGATCTTTGAGTCCCCTGACATCCATCATCTGCTTTATGCCCATTTCTTCAAACCCAATCACCCGTACAAGTTCAATAACCGAACTATTTCCCGTATAGAACTTACTATTTGGATTCAAGATACTTACAAGCGAGCTTGTGGGGGTAGTTGTGGGGGTACTTGTGGGGGTAGTTGTGGGGGTGGCGAAGTTGGGTTGCACTCGCCATTCCTGGGTTGGATGGATATGCAGGTAGCGATTGCGCAGGTCCCATTGTTCGCCCAATAGCAAATTGCGGAAGAACCGTTCCAGATACACCGGCGTATATTCAATCCCTTTCGCCACATTGCGGTAGTTGGCGCGCACCAATGCATTGCGGAAATACCATGAATGTTGGGCAAATAGGTCATTATCCACATCAAAACACAACGAACGCAGGTACTGTATGGTAAAAACGGCCGTGGTGCGGGTATTGCCCTCACCGAAAGCATGAATCTGCCACACTCCGGATACAAATCGTGCCAAATGGGTTATCATTTCGTCAGGACTTTTTCCCTTGTAGGTGTACGCACGCTCTTGCTCCAAGTCGTAGTCGATGGCACGGCGCAAGTCCTCCCAGTTCAAATAGAGCACGGTGTCGCCTTCCAACACCCATTCTCTTTTGGTAATGTCGTAGGTACGGAACTCGCCGGCGCGTTTCAACACGCCATCGAATATGCGGCGATGCACAGACTGATAGCCTCCCGTAGAGAAGTCGAAGGTGGGGCTAGACAGCACCTTCACAATGTTTGACGATACGCGGTCCGCCTCCTCACTGTCTTCATCGTTGACACCATGGGTATTCCTTGTAACATAGTACTGATTGACAAGCCTGCGTACATCGTCGATGGTAATATCCCCTTCGATATGTCGACGTGCCGTGTCCTGCAGGTATTCAGAAACCATCAAGCCATCCACAGCCTGAAGGCCGATAGCAGTCTGCCAATAGCTTGCCTTTTCCTTCCGGGCAGGCTCGCCTTGACGTATATACTCGTCAAAATTCAGATACCCTTCCTTCATCCTTATTGTCTGTGAAAAGTCCCTATCGCCTACAGCCGGGCCCTGAGGTATCCAGACAGCTGGTCGACGGCGACGCGCTCCTGCTGCATGGTGTCGCGGTGGCGGACAGTTACGGCGTTGTCCGTCAGGGTGTCGTTGTCGACGGTGATGCAGAACGGGGTGCCGATGGCATCCTGGCGGCGGTAGCGACGGCCGATGGCGTCCTTCTCGTCGTACTGCACCATCATGTCCTGCTTGAGGGTGTCCATGATTTCGCGCGCCTTCTCGGGCAGGCCGTCTTTTTTGACCAGCGGCAGCACGGCGGCCTTGTAGGGCGCCAGGCGGGCGGGCAGCGAGAGCACGGTGCGCACGGAGCCGTCCTCGAGGGTCTCCTCCTTCAGCGCGTGGCTGAAGACGGCCAGGAAGGTGCGGTCCACGCCGATGGAGGTCTCGATGACGTAGGGCGTGTAGCTCTCATTGAGCTCGCTGTCAAAGTATTGCAACTTCTTTCCGCTGAACTCGCTGTGGCGGCCGAGGTCAAAGTCGGTGCGGCTGTGGATGCCCTCCAACTCCTTGAATCCGAACGGGAAGCGGAACTCGATGTCGGTGGCGGCGTTGGCATAGTGGGCCAGCTTCTCGTGGTCGTGGTAGCGGTAGCACTCCTCGGGGATGCCGAGGGCGAGGTGCCACTTGAGGCGCTCCTCTTTCCAATATTTGAACCACTCCAGCTCGGTGCCGGGGCGGACGAAGAACTGCATCTCCATCTGCTCGAACTCGCGCATACGGAAGATGAACTGGCGGGCGACGATTTCGTTGCGGAACGCCTTGCCGATCTGGGCGATGCCGAAGGGGACCTTCATGCGGCCGCTCTTCTGCACATTGAGGAAGTTGACGAAAATGCCCTGCGCCGTCTCGGGGCGGAGGTAGAGGGTGTCGCTGTCGTCGATGACGGAGCCCATCTTGGTGGCGAACATGAGGTTGAACTGGCGCACGTCGGTCCAGTTGCGGGTGCCACTGACGGGGCATACAATTTCGAGGTCGAGAATCATCTGCTTCAGCCCATCGAGGTCGTTGGCGTTCATCAGCGCGGCGAATCGGTCGCGTATGTCGTTGATTTTCTGCTGGTGTTCCAGCACACGGCCGTTGGTGGCGCGGAACTGGGCCTCGTCGAAACTTTCGCCCCAGCGCTTGCGGCCTTTCTCGCATTCCTTCTCGATTTTCTCCTCGATTTTGGCAATGTGATCCTCGATGAGCACGTCGGCGCGGTAGCGTTTTTTGCTGTCCTTGTTGTCGATGAGCGGGTCGTTGAAGGCGTCCACGTGGCCGCTGGCCTTCCAGATGCGGGGGTGCATGAAGATGGCGCTGTCCAGACCCACGATGTTCTCGTGCATCTGCACCATGGCGCGCCACCAGTACTGCTTGATATTGTTCTTGAGCTCCACGCCGAGCTGGCCGTAGTCATACACCGCCGCCAGGCCGTCATAGATTTCCGAGCTGGGGAAGATGAAACCATACTCCTTGGCGTGAGCCACCACTTTCTTGAAAATGTCGTCTTGATTAGCCATATTGTTCTGTTTATTATTATCTTAAATTTATGAAACGCCACCTCGCACTTTTTATTGTATCCCACCCCAAAACTTTCCATTTTTCAGCATCTCCTCCGGCATGCTCCAAGAGGGGGCTAACATAGGAAGAAGAGAGGAAGAAGAGGATACCCCTAAAATACTGAAAATCAACGGGCCAAAATCTTGCGATTTTGGCCCGTTTTTGGGATTTTTTGCGAAAAATTTTCAGTTTTCCACCGTCAGCCTTTCGGCGGGTGCAACTGCCCGAAACTCAGGGGCATACATGCACTGCATGGTTACCGGGCCGGAAAGGAAGGTGCCGGGGTTGGTAACGTATACCTCGTACTCGAACCAGTACCTGCCTTTCTCCAGGCGGTCCACATAGCATCGCGTGTCGGTGTTGTTCACTGTGATATAGTATCTTAAACCGTCGTTCCAGCGCCATCCGGCCTCGGTCGAGAGGGGTTCCACACAGGAGGGGCGCCCATCGATAAGCTCGAGGTACTCCATGTGGCGGTCGCAGGTGATGTCTATGCGCACCTTCACGCGGTCGCCCACCTTGAGGGGGCCATTGCCCACCTTGGTATAGGTTCGCTTCAGCGTGATGCCGCTCTCCGACACGGGCACCTTGTCCATCTCGTCCGTGAACTGGTAGTAGACTCCGCCCCAGGCAATGCCGTCGGTCTGCTTGGAGATTACTATCTCGTTGTTGTTCAACGCCCTGACACTTTCCAACTCCTCGCCGCTCCAGCGCTGCTGGCGGTAGCCCTCCAGCCCCTCGGCCTCGGCGGTCATCTCCGCCCCGCAGACGACAAGACTGACACCACTAGAGTTTCTAGCGCTTCTAGTCTCTCTAGTATTCCCGGAACCACTTCCCACCATCAGCGCGTCGATGGCCTTCACCGTGGCCTCGTCGTTGCCCCAGTGGGTGGTCTGCTTCTGCTTGAGCAGCCACTGCTGCATCTGGCCAATGAAGGCGGTGTCCCGCGGTGTTACCTCGCTGAATGCCTGGATAAGAAGGGCTTGGGTCTCGATGGGGCGCTGGTACCACCACCATGACGAGCGGTTGTCGCGCCAGTAGGTGCCCATCTCGTCGCTGGTGAGGGCCTTCTCCTTGAGGCGGCGGATGAGGTCGCGCGCCTGCTTCCTGTCGCCGGCGCGCTGGAAGACGAGCGCCAGCTGCGCCTGGGTGGAGAGGTGCTCGTAGTCCTTGTATCGTTTCAAGGCGTTGGCGTAGTAGTACTTATACGCCTCGGTCGCTCCCTTTCCGTAGAACGAGCGCATGTAGAGGTAGTCGATATTGGTGGGCTGGCAGTCGATGCCTTTCTTGAGGTAGGGCTTGATCCAGCGGTCGTAGTAGCGCTGCTCCTCGCGGTCGACGTACTTCAGTGCCTTGTCCGTCATGTTCTTTTGCCCGTCAACCACTGTCAACTTCTTCAGTATCTGCTGCGTAATCCAGCTGCTGCTCTCGCCGTCGGGCATCCAGCTCCAGCCGCCGTCGCTGTTCTGGCGCGAGGTGAGCTGCTTGGTGAGCGTGGCCAGTTCCTTTTCGATGCGTCCCTTGTCGAAGTAGGCCGCCATGGCCTTGCGTTGCTCCTCCTCGCCCTGTGCTTCGCGCACCCAGGGCGTGGCCTGCAGCAGGGTCTGCTTCACATCCTCGTTCATCTTCAGGCGCACCTCCTGCCCCTCTTCTAGTTTCTCTAGATAATCTAGAATATCTAGATTTCCTAGAATCTTCTTTCCAAGGCTGTTCACGTAGAGGCTGTTGGCCATGTATAGGTTCGACGGGTTCTCCATTTCCTGCAGATAGGGCATAGCCTTGACGGCCAGCCATATCGGGTTGCTCACCACCTCGGCGGCCAGCAGGTGCGGCTCTGCAGTGGACGAGTGGAAGGTGGTAAGTGGGAAGTGGAATGTTTTCTCGCCTTTACCATTGATATAGAGGGGTTGCGACACCGTTACAGCCTGGCGGCTGCTCACCACGGCTACTTGCCCCTGCTCGCCGTCGCTCATGCCTTCGGCCTGGGCCACGATGCGGTAGGTGGCCACATAGACGTTGCGCGGCACCTCCACGGGGAACAACACTTGCGCCGCATCTTTCACCGACACATGCTCGGTATGGTGACACAGCGTGTCGCCAGTAGCCGCATCGGTCAGGAGGAGGGTTACATCGACCGGCAATGCCTCATTCCTCATTCCTAATTCCTCATTGTTCAGCACCACCTTGGCCATCAACGCCAGGCTGTCGCCGTGGCGCAGGAAGCGCGGCAGGTTGGGCTGCACCATAAGGGGTTTCTGCGTGATGAGGGTCTTGTCGAGGGTGCCTATCTTGACGTCCTTTGTGATGGCCACGCCCTGTACGTTCCAGCGGGTAAGCAGTTCGGGCACGGTGAACCTATAGGTGGCCGTGCCGTCTTCACCGGTGCGCACATCGGCGGCGAAGAAGGCCAGTGTGTTGAGGTTGGTGCGCACCTGTGGCTGGGGCTGCTCGGCGGAAACAGACAATAGAGGCATTTCCTCTTCTTCCATCATTACAATATCTTCCTGTGGAGCCGCATCGCTATATCCCATCCCTCCAACCGTAGCAATTTTCTTGCATGCATTACCTTGCATTGTAACCATTCCAGACTCTCCACGTGCGGTGACGTATCGGTGTCGAGACTGTGCCCCCAACAGGCGCCAGATGGTGGGATTGTCTCCACGGTAGTAGTCGGCCTCGGGGTACTTCAGCCACCAGCCAGTCTCACTGTCCAAGCGCAGGAGGTCGAGACCACTGCTGTAGTTACTGAGCCACGGCGAGAAGCCCCACTGCTGGCGCTGGTAGCTGTTCAATGCGTCGTCGAACATGGTCATCACCACGGCACTCCGAACTCCCAACTCCGAACTCTTAACTGATATAGTCCATTCCTCCTGCTCGCCTGGGAGCAGCTTGTCGCGGAAGGTGTGTATCTCGACATCGAGTTTCTTATGGCTGAACGGCACGTCGATGCGCTTAACAATATGCTCCACGATGCCTTCGCGCACAGCCAGCAGGTCCACCTGGAAGCCGCCCAGCATCGACCTGTCTACCGGAATGGTGATTTCCTTCAGCTCGTCGTTGACTTTTACGCGCTCGAATTCGCGTTCCCAGTTGCCCACACGCAGCAGATAGTACACTTCCACATCACGGAAGCGCGAACCGAATCGCAGGCGGTAGGTCTCACCCACCTCCACGCTCTTTTTACTCTCATCCACCCACATCAGTTTCTGGCTCTGTGCCTTGCGTGCCTCGGGCGTGGTTACGGTACGATACTCCACGGTGGTGTCCGCCCCCTCGGCCGTGAGGGTAATTCTATACACGCCGCCCTCGCCCTTCCAGCCCTGGCTGGCCACCGGCCATCGGTCGCGGTCGTTGTAGTCCTTGCTGTAGGCAAACAGCGGGAACGCTGCCTTGAAGTCCGCTTCGCTCAGCACGTTGTGGTCGTCCAGCTGCATGCCAGGGGCATCGAGCAGCGGCACAGCGGGCTGCCGCAGGCGTTCTATCTTGATATCCACCTTGCCGGACAAGGGATTTCCGTTAATGTCCATATACTTGGTCTTGAGGCCGTCGAGAGTACCGACCTCTTCCCCACCCTCCAGTGCGATGAAGGCGTTGCGGTAACCCACGCGCAGGGAGGTCTGAGCGGGATGGCTCTCACCGTTGATGTCGGTTACATCGACACGGACCACGTACTCAAACGTGGGCTTGTGGCTGAGGTCGATACTGCTGTCGGGTTCGGGGGTAAAGGTGATGTCGAAACTGCCATCAGCAGCGGTGGTCAATTCACCCTCGGCCACGGTGGCACCGTCTTCATACCCCCACCAACGCCACCACCAGCGGTTGAGCCGGCGGCGTTCAATAGTATATTGTACGCGCGCACCCGATATGGGCACGGCGCTGTAGCTGGCCGCCATGCCATGCACCGTGCAGGGACGGCCAAATTGCGGTGCCTCGCCTTGTACGGTCTCCAACGTCGCCATGAACTTGGGCTGCTTGTATTCCTCCACGCGTATATACGTCGAAGTCCGGTGCTTGTTGTCTGTCCGCACTATCAGGTAATACTGACCCGCAATCCGGTCGGCAGGTATAGTGAAGCGTGTGCTGGCTACGCCAAATTCGTCAGTGTTGACGGTATCGCAGATTACCTCCTGTCCGTTAGGGTCGCGCAGTTGCAGTTGCACCTCCTTATCAGGAACTACCTGTGCCTCGAGGCCATTGCCAGTATAGCAAAGCACAGCCACCTGCACCTCCTCGCCAGGCTTGTAGATGGGACGGTCAGTGCGCACCACTGTGCTCAACGATTGAAGTCCGTTGGCTTCCGGATATCGGGAACCATTGAACGCGGAGCTTAACGTGTATCCGTCGCGCTCTATTACCAATTTCAGACCCCATCGGTCATCGTTGATGTTGAAGCGGTAGCGACCGTAGCGGTCGGTGGTGGCGGTGCCCAGCAGCTGGTCTGTGCGGCGCTGCACCCGCAGCGACTGTCCCGCAATGGGTTGCCCCGTAGTGCGGTCGAGGAGGAGGCCCTCTTGGCCGTTCTGCACGAGCAGCATGTCGGTGCATTCCATCTCATAGGCCATGAAACCCTGCTGCTTGAAGTCGGCCGTGGGCGAGACCAGCAGGATGTAGCGCCCTGCCTTCATCGCCGGCAGGGCCAGCAGCGCGCTCTCCTCGAGGTACTCCTTGTTGCACGGAACGGCCACGTCCCACTGCTCCAGCGGTTTGGCATTAAGCATTGCCTCCTTGACCTTGTCGTTATAGGAGAAATTCTCCACATAGGGTACGATGCGCATCCAGAGGTGGTCGGTGTTGTGGTAGGTGATGCGCTGCAGGCTCTGCCTACCGGGGGCGACGGTGAGGAGGCCATTGTCCATAAAAATGCCCACCCGGGTGATTTCCTTGCGCAGGTTGGCGCACTCGATGCCGCCCTCACTCTTTGGGGCGAGCTGGACAGCGGTGTCGCAGTACTTCAGGGCCTGTACATATTCACCTTTGCCGTTGCATTCCTGCGCCAGGCGGGCGTAGAACTGCGTGTAGTACGGGCTTTTGGTGCCGCGGTATTTCTCAATGTAATGCCTGATGTCGCCGCACTGCAGGCTACGGTTGGGGACGCTGCAGTCGAACTGGTACAGCCGCAGGTCGTGCCAGATACGTATGTCGTCGGAGTCGCCGGCGTGGAGGTCGGCCAGCTTGCGCTGCCAATCCAGACGCTGCTGGGGCGTGAGGTCGCCATGATCCTGCATCATGACTACAATCACGTCGAACACCGTAGGGGTTACATTCAAAGTGGAGCCGCCTGTGGCATAGTCCTTCACCTGCTTGATGGGGGTGTTTTTCAACAGGGCTTCGTGTTGGAGCGCCTCTCCGTAGCGACCGAGGAAGGCGAGGCAGAGGGCCTGGTCGAGGGGAGTCAGCGAGGGCAGGAGGGCTTCGTAGCGGAGCTTGGCGCTGTCGTAGGCATCTTCTTGGAACATGGCGGCGGCCTTGGCCATGTACCATGCCGCCTTGAGACGCTCGGCACTGGGGGCTTTGGAGTCCAGCACCTTCCCCGCTTCGGAGTAGGCAGTTTTGTAGCTGCCGTCCTCAATCAGGCGGTCTATCTTCTTCCAGTCGGTCTGTGCGGTGGCGCTCATGGCTATCAACATCGTGATTACTAAAACAATATGTCTCATAACAAGGTATAAAAAAGGGAGACGCCACTGGCGGCGCCTCCCGATAGTTTACACTCGGGTCTATTCGGTTCGACCCGTGATGATTATCTCGGCGCGCACATCGGAGAAGCCTCCCTTGTCGTTGAGGGCAGCGGCGGCGTTGCGCTTGATTTCGTTCTTGGTCATCCCCGAAGTGCTGATGCGGCGCGCATCGAGGCCGTTCTTGACGAACCAGCTCTTGATCGCCTTCGCGCGCTCGAGCGAGAGGAGCATGTCCTCCTCGACGTTGACGCCGTAGCTCTGCACGTTGCACTTGACGAGGAACTGCACCTCGGGATGGTTGCGGAACATGCCGAGGTATTCGTTGAGGACGGAGTCGTAGTTGCCGATAAGCGTGGCCTCGCCGCTCTCGAAGTAGATGTCGCGGATGGGGAACGAGGTGCCGCGTTCGGTACGCTCCATGTGGTAGAGCATCACAGTATCGCGCATCATGAGGTCGCGCGAGTTGAACTCGCGGTAGATGGAGAAGAAGCCGTCCTTTTTGGCGTAGAGGAGATAGGAGAAGCCGGGGACAAACTTGACGCGTCCGCCGCGATAGCGCTCATCTTTGACGATGGGGCGCTCGCCCTCCTTGCCGCCGCGCTCGAGAATCATGAGGTCGACATCGACATATTTGCGGCCCTTCTTGTCGTAGAAGAGGACGAGGGGCTCGTAGGCATCGGCATGCACGCTGACGGTGATGGTGTGTCCCTGGCCATTGGGGGTGCAGTTGTCGAGGACAATGTAGTACTCTTCACCCATGCGGACGGGGATGGACTTGATGAACTGGCCGGCCTGCTTCTTGGTGAACATCTTGGCAGTGGCGTCGCAGGTCATGCCGATGGTGGGCTTGACGGCGCCCGAGGCATCGATTTCGGGCAGCGGAGGCTCGTCGGCCGGACGCTTGGCGGCCTGCGCTTTGGCCTGCTGCTTGGCCTTGTTCTCGGCAGCCTGCTGGGCACGTGCCTCGGCGGCCTTCTGCTTGTCGGTCTTCATCACAGCGGCGAACATGGCGGCGCTGTCGATGCCTGCCATGTGGATGGCTAAAGGCTTCACCTTGTTGAGCATCACCTGATTGGAGAAATACTGGCCGGTGTTTTTATACACCAGGAAGTCGTAGTCGTCCCACTGCGACACCTGCGCGATGCTGATTTCCAGCATGCCGTTATAGGGGATGGAGACCTTGTACCAGACGGAGTTGTGCTCGCGCTCGAAGAGGTTGGGGTTGGCCTTGTCGGCCACCACCTCCTGAATGCGGCCTGCGCCGTCGGGCGGCGTGGTGGGGCCGAAGGGCTTGTCGATTTCCAGCGGGATGGCGAAAAGGCAGTCGTTCGAGTTGTAGGGCAACTCCACCGTCGTGGGCTTCGGCGGCTCCTTCGGCTTCTGTGCCTTGGAGGACTTGTCGCCAGACGATTTTTTCTTGCCTGTCGTGGCCGAGGTCTTGGCCTTCGAGGATTTCTTCTTCTTGGTCTGCGCTTGCGCGTCGACACCCACACCCATCAGCAGGGCGAATGAGAGCAGGGCTATAAATATACGTTTCATAACTGCGTTATTGTGCTATATTTCCAAGGGGCAAAGATATAAAAAAACATTCTATTGGGCAAAATTATTTTCAAATCACACACCAACACACTATGTTACAGATAAATACAAATACCACCACGATGCATTCCGCGAACTATTTTCGCTATCCCGTCCAATTCCGACGCCCATTTTCGACCCCATAGCCATGTTCGCCAGGGGGACGGTAGGGGAATGGTAGGGGAACGGTAGGGGAATACAAAGGCACTGGAAGGATATGGAAGCTTATGGAACATTAGACACCTTGTTGAGCGCACAAACCAAGCATATATAATTCATTTTCAACAAAGTATATAGTATTATGATGAGTTATGGCACTTTATCCCTGTATCGATTCCCAATCTGGTCATTCTCATTTTTTTCTTAACGCGGGCACAATAAATGGGATACGGGGTACGTTATGCAGTGAAACTCAAGTCTAAACAACACCAATAAACATCATGAAATTATCAGGAAGAAGAGAAAGTACCAATTTTGAAGACCGCCGCGGCAAAGGCGGAAAAATCGCTGTCGGCGGCGGCATTGGAGCCATCATCATCGCCGCGCTGTTCACGCTGCTGGGCGGCGGCAACGCCGGCGATGTGGTGCAGCAGGTGATCAACACCGCCCAGCAAGGCGGCACCCAAACCGAAAACTACACACCGACGGCGCAGGAGGAACAGTTCAAGACCTTCGCCCTGCAAATCCTGGCCTCGACCGAGGATGTGTGGGAGAAGAAATTCCGCGAGGTGGGGCTCACCTATGAACCTCCGAAGCTGGTCATCTTCCACGGCGCCGTACAGAGCGCCTGCGGCAACGCCTCGTCCGCCATGGGCCCCTTCTACTGCTCGGCCGACAAGTGCGTGTACCTAGACCTCGACTTCTTCAACGAGATGGAGCGTTCGCTGGGCGCCAAGGGCGACTTCGCCTGCGCCTACGTCATCGCCCACGAGGTGGGGCACCACGTGCAGAACCTGCTCGGCACCCTCGGCCAGGCCCACAGCCAGATGAGCCGCCAGAACGAAAAGGACAAGAACCAAACCAGCGTCCGCATCGAGCTGCAGGCTGACTACTACGCCGGCATCTGGGGCCACGGCGAGCAGCAGATGTTCGGCTCCATCGAGGCCGGCGACTTCGAGGAGGCCATCAACGCCGCACAGAAGATTGGCGACGACTACCTCCAAAAGCGCGCCCAGGGCACGGTGAGCCCCGAGAGCTTCACCCACGGCACCTCCGCCCAGCGCATGCGCTGGCTCAAGAAAGGTCTCCAGAACGGCGATCTGCGTGGCGGCGACACCTGGAGCGGAAGCTACAACAGTCTCTGAACAGTTAAGAGTTAAGAGTTAAGAGTTAAGAACTAAGAACTGGGAACTGAGAACTGGGAGTTAAGGGTTCCAATTCATCTGAAAACGCAGGGGGGGACGAGCATTGCTCGTCCCCCCCCTGCTTGAATTATTAACTCATAAATCTTAATTCCATCAAGGTTCCGGGCACCAGTTGAGGGGCTGGCGGTAGCGGGTGGTGGAGGTGCCGAAGTTGTAGATGTAGCCGACGGTGAAGGACGGCAGGCCGACGCTGTAGAACTTGCCGGAGGGGCCGGGGCCGCCGCCGATGGGGGTGGGCACCATGAGGTACTTGAGGTCGGCATAGAGGTCGCTGCGGCGGTTGACGTAGTAGCGGAAGAAGAGGCCGAAGTCGGCCGCCATGTCGAACTCGATGTTGTCGAAGCGCCACACCATGCCGGCACCGATATAAGGCATAACGTTGAGGCGCACGCCTCGAGTGAACTTGACGGCATGGGTGAGGTTGACCATCAGGTCGGCATGCAGGTTGGCGAAGGTGTAGCTCTTGCCTGGATGATTCTCGACGGTGTCGTAGCGCTCATGGCCCGAGATGCCATTGAGCTGGAAACGGATAGTCCAGAACTCGGTGAGGTTGCGACCGAACATAATCTCCGGTGCCACGCCCCACATACCGTACTTGGGATTGAGGTACATGAGGTCGAAGGTAGAAATGTTGGGGCCGATACCGATGCCGAAGAACCAATCCTCACTCACTTCGCGCGACTCGAACTCGGTGCGGCGGTGGAATGGGCTCTCGAAGAAGTTGCGCGTAACGCCCAACGTGGTCATATTCATCATCGGATGGCGACCTGCGCCGTCGAAGTCGGCAGGCATGAGGAACATCTTGCTCTCGAGGTAGAAGAGCCACCCTTTGGCCAGACGCACGTTGGCCTGGGCGCCAAACATGAACTGCACCTCGTGGTCGACGCCGTTGGACGATGCGGCAGCCAGCGAGTCGCGCCACACAATACCGAGACCCAGCATGGGGTAGCAATGCACCCGCCAGTTGCGCACACGGCTGAAGGTGGCGTTGAAATCCCAGAGGAACTCGGCGGTGCCGAAGGTGTAGTTGCCCAAGATGTTGGCACGTTGATCATCATCCAGGATGCGAGGGCTCTGCGAGGTGGCCAGGTCAACATTGATGCGCAGGGCCAACGGCTCGGCAATCCATTTGCCAAAGCCGATGCCGCCGGCAAAGCTCTGGTGGGTACCCAACTCGGTCATGTAGAAACTGGCACCCGCCTGGCCGGTAACGAACATGTTGGCTCCGAAGGGGCTGCCGCCCACCTGGGCCATCACGCCGGAGGCCATCAAAAGGAAGAGTGCTGCAGAGAGTAGTTTTTTCATAATCAGGAATGTTTACGGTTCAATAGTCAAGATTGCGGCAGGCGCCGGTAGGGATGCGGAACGTGGTGGTGGAGTGGTTGAAGTTGTGGATATAACCCACGGTGATAGTAGGATAGCCCACGCCGAGAATGCTGCCCGAGGCACCGACACCGCCGGCATGACGCGGCGGGAAGATGATGTACTTGAGGTCGATGTAGAGGTCGCTGCGGAGGCTGAGGTAGCGGCGCAGGAAGATACCGCCGTCGGCAGCCACATTGAATACCGGCTTCTTCTCGTATCGCCAGATGGGGCCGGCGCCGAAGTACGGCATGATATACCAGCGGTGGCCCGGGTGCATCTTCACGATGTTCGAGAGGTTCACCATGAAGTCGGCGTGCAGATGCGAGAACTTGTAGGGCATGCCGTCGCGTCCGACTCTGGTGCCGTCGGGCATTACAACCTCATGATAGCGTTCGCGCGCATTGTAGCCCGAGAGCTCGAAGCGGATGGTCCAGAAATTACTGTAGTTGCGGCCGATCATGATTTCGGGGGCAAAGCTCCACAGCGGCAGGGCATGCTCGTCAAAAATGTGCTCAAACTCGAAGCTGGAGAACATGGCACCGCCACCGAAACCGACGAACCAGTCCTGGTTGGTGTTGCGAGACTCGTGGGGACGGCGCTGCCGATAGTAGCTGCGGCCCCAGTAATAGGAGAGTCCGAAATTGAGGTTGAGGAAACTGTTGTAGTCCGGCGAACCGTCAAAGCCATAGGGAAGGAAGAAGTTCTTGGCCTCGAGAAAGAGGTCGAGCTTGCTGTCGCGCACCTTGTGCCACGCCACCTGAAGGCCGAACATGGTCTGGAACTCGTTGTCGGCATTCTCCAATTCAGGATCCGACCCACGGCGCAGCAGGCCGAGGCCGATGATGGGATAGACGGCGAAGTGGTCGCCCAAGAGGTGCAGGCGCTCGAAAGTGGCCAGCGGATCCCACAGGAACTCGGCACTGGCCATGTGGAACATGACCTGCTTGTCCTGCTCCGGCTTGCTGAAACGGTAGCTGGGCGCAAAGACGCCGTCATAGGCCAGCCGGAAAGCCAGCGGACGAAGCAGCCACTGACCCAGGCCGACACTGACATTGTAGCCCGAGGTGTTGTCGCCCTCGTGCATGTACCATGTCATGCCTCCGCTGAGCGAAAGGAAACTGTTCTCTTTGAAAGACATCTCCTTCTGGGCCGCAGCACCAGTGGCTGCGGCCAGAACGAGCAGTGTCAGCAGTAACTTCTTCATGATGTAATTCTTGTGCTATTCTTTGGCGCGCTCGGCGAATTCCTTGGCTGAGACTTTCTCCACGGTGGGCTTGGCCTGCTCCTTGAAGAGGCGGGCAAGGTTGTCAGCGTAGATACGGTCCACAAGCTGGGCCACATTCTGGCGGTCGGCAGCAATGCTGCGGGCAGCCTTCTCGAGGCGCTCCTCGGCCTGCTCCTTGGTCTCGCCCTCCTCACGCTTGTCGTTGCGGCGGAGGATATCCTTGATGTGGTCGACGATTTGGTTGCTGGTGGGCTCGACGGGCTGGATCTCCTCAAGCTTGGCTTCGATGAGTTCCCACTTGAGCGAGGGGAGGTACTGGTCGGCCCAGTTGGCCTCGATGCTTTCGGGCGTCATGTCCTTGTTGCCACGGGAGGCGAACCAACGCTTGAGGAAGTCCTCGGGCAGCGGAGCGGAAAACTGGGCGATAAGGGCGCGGCGCACCTGGTTGACATAGAGGTAGTCGCTCTGTTCGTTGTTGGCCTTTTCGAGCTCGGCCTGGAGGGCCTTGCGGAAGGCGTCGGCATCCTTGGGTTTCTGCTCGGGGAAGACGGTCTTGTACAGGTCGGCATTCATCTTGTGGGGCACAATGCGGGAGATGCCGCTGAGGGTGAGCTCGACATCGGACTTGAACTTCTTGGCAGCCTCGGTGTCGAGGTGCAGGGCGCGCTCGATGTCAGCGGTGGGGAAAGCCTTGGCCATATTGAAGCCCACCTTCTCCTCGGCCTTTTTGCCTTCGAAGAGGGGCAGCAGGGCCTCGTCCTTGAGATTTTGGAGGTTGAGCGAGACGAAGGTCTCCACCCCACCCTCTTTGGCGTTGCCCTTCTTGTCGACCTCGACGAGCTTGCCATAGATATAGTCGCCGGCACCCACCTTCTCGGGGGTCTCGAACTTGCCGTAGCGGTTCTGGATATTCACCACCTCGGCCTCGACATCCTTGGAGGAGACTTTCACCTGGTTGTATTTGACATCCACCTTTTTCCAGTCAATCTCGAACTCGGGAGCGATGGCAATGTCGAAGTAGAAGGTGAAATCCTTTTGCTTGCCGAAGTCGACGTCGCCGGTCTTCTCGTCGTTGCTCATAGGCATGCCGAGGATGTGGAGTTTCTCATCGTCAATATACTTGAAAAGGCTGGTGTTGAGCATATTCTGCACAGCGTCGCCAACGATGGAGCCTTTGTACATACGCTCGATGAGGGCTTTGGGAGCCATGCCCTTGCGGAAGCCGGGGACGGTGGCCTTGTGCTGGTAGTCCTTGAGCTGCTTGTTGGCGGACTCAATGTAGTCTTTTTCCTCGATATCAATCTTGATACAGAGTTCCAAATCACTTAATTTCTCTCTCGTAATGTTCATTTGTTTGTTTATTTTATTGATTTTTAGTGTCTTTTATATTTCAGAATAAATTGCAAAGATACATAAAATAATTGACATGGCTGCTATTTTTTTCAGGTATAATTCTATAATATATGCAACTATTTGAATTACAGCACTATGCAACCATGGCTGCGAATGGTGTTTTTGTGGGAGGAAAAGGCCATTTTCGCCCGATTACAGCAGGCTGTTTTTCAAGGTTTTACTACCACCCTCTTCTTCCTCTCTTCGTCCTTGGTTAGGGGATGGAAAGGGCGAAGGGGACAGATACTGAAAAACCGGCCGAGGCCGTGAGGCCAGAGCCGGTGTTGGACGTGCAGATGGTATGACGGCTACGGGAGGTAGAGCCCCACGCCAAGATTGCGCAGGTGCCAGTAAAGCCCTTCACCTGCCGTCTCGCTCGCGTCGGATTTCATGCTCTTGTAGAGGTGGGTGCGGCGGGCAGCGAAGACGCCCAAACCGCCTTTTATGTTGGTGTAGGTCTCGTGCGACTGTTCCACATTGCTGCCTTGGGCGGCGGTGGAGAGGTAGGCGTTGAGGTCCTCGGTGCAGCAGGTGAGGTAGATATCGACCCGCTTGAGGTACTCCTTGCGGCTGGCGGTATCCTGTTGCAGCAGGGTTTTAAGGTCGGTGAGGAAACGCGAGAGGGGGTAGAATATCTCACTTTTCTGGCTGTTGTAGGGCGGTGCATAGCGCTGGCAGTTGAGGTCAACATAGCGGGTCTCGCCCTCAACCCCGTAATAGAAACGCACCACAGGCTGGTAGATGCGGGCATTGGCAAGGTTGTTCCATGCTATCTTGCAGTTACTTCCGTTGGAGTAGAAGGAGAAACCATAGTTCCCAGTGGGAGCGGTGATGAGCGCCTCCTCGGTCTGTTTGATGAGCCTCACGGGCGAAGAGGATGCCAGCAACTTGCCGTCGGCAGTGCGCACGTTGAGGAAGTAGTCGTAGTTCTCCTTCAGTCGGCCGCGGGTCTCGCAAAAGTAGACGGGCTGCATGCCGCCGGCGAAGGCACCGCTGTCGCGCTGGCGGAGGGTGTAGGCGAACGGGATTGAGTCGCGCTGCCGGTCGCCTTCGTAGGCCAGTATGGCGACCGAGATTTCGCCCTCGCGGTAGTTAATCGAGTCGGGGTTGCTGCCGTAGAGCATCGCACCGTCGTCGCTGAGGTAGCAGCGTTCGACACGCACCCACGAGGTGTCGTCGTCCTGGTCGAGCACACAATAGACAACCGGGATGTTCTTCCACTGGGCATTGGGCGAGAATTCCACCTCGCAGGAGGCAAGCCAGGGCAACAGCATGGCTACCGTGAGCAAGCGTAAGACATTGAAGCCAAATCGTTTCATGTTATGATGTTATTTTTCTATGATTTCTATCTCATCCATCAGGAGCCAGGGCTTGAGCCCCTTGGCGCGGTGCCAGGCCGGGATGGAGGGTATGGCGTTGATTTCGAGTTTGACGAACGACACATCGGCGCGGTCGACCGGCACGCGCAATTCCACCACACGCGGCTCTTCCGACTCCTGCGACGAGGGGTCGAAGGGTACGCCTGCGCGCTGCGGAGCCGTGTACTGGGCACCGTCGGCCGAGAACGAGACACCGACATCGGCCGGCGCGAACGACCATAGCTGCGGCGCATGGGCGAAGCGAAGGGTCAGGTAGTCGACCTCGATGGTTTTAGCCAGCTGCAGCGTAACCGTTACCCCCTGCCCCGAGAAGCCGAGCCAGCCACGGGTGAGGTCGCCGACGGTGCCTTTGAGGCCATCGAAGAGGATGGTGTCGGTGCCCACATTGTAGGGGGTGCTGGGCTTGCGCGAGAAGGTGGTGGAGACGATGTAGTCGTAGCTGAACTTGCGCGTGGCGGTGAACGAGGGCGGCAGGCCCGGGGCATAGACACGCGCCTTGACGGTGGTGGTGGCGGTCAGCACGAGGGGCTTGGCATAGAGCGGCGACTGCTCGGTAGGTTCCGTACCGTCGAGGGTGTAACGGATGTCGCCTTTGACGGGCGAGGAGAGCGTTACGGTGAGCGGCGCCGTAAAGCGCACATCGGTGGCCGTAATGGCGGGCGGCTCCACGCTGCCGGCCTTCATCACCGGGAAGGTGCGGCCGGATACAAGCTGCGGGTCGTGGCCACGGTAAGGGGCAAGGTGGAGGCGCAGCGCATTCGAGGCAGGCGGCACGAGGGTTACCTCGCCTCCATTGTTGATCATATCACATTGTGCACCAAGCACCTGGACAAACAAACCACGGTCGCCCCGATAGGCAGCGCACCAGCGCACCTGGCGGCGGTCGAGTTGGCCGGCGGCGGCACGGTGGATGCCGAGGATGCCGGAGTGGCGCTCGGCGAAGCAGACCTCGCGGTCGAGACCGAACCAGGCAAGGCTGTCGGCCCCATGGCTGACGCGCAGGGCCGGGCGCAAGGTGGTGCCACGCAGGCGGTCGGTGGGGGCCAGGGTGTAGTCTACGGTAACGTCGCCCGAGGGGAAACGGGTATAGGTGGCACGGACATCGCACATCTCGCTGCCGTCGGGGGCGATGTAGCGCAGCATGTAGTCCACACAGGAGGTGTTCTCCGCCGGCGTGCGTTGCGAACGCCCGAGGGTGTCGACGCGCCAATCCTCGTGTCCGAGGAACACCAGGCGCTGGGGCAGCAGGGCGGTGGAGGGTTGCTCGACGGCCACGTCGGCCTTGTCGAGCCGCAGCGCGGCCTGGGCCAAGGGGTAGACGAGGGTGCCGAGGAGGTTGTCGGCCGAGACCCGGGTGGCATTGCGGCGGTGGAGGTCGAAGCGAACAAAGAGCTCCTCTCCGGGCACCAGGTCGACGGGCGGTATGGCGACCTTCACCTTGTCGGCGCCACCGCCGGAGATACCCACGGCCAGGTCGCCGGCCGTGATGTTGGGGCGCAGGTTGGTGAAGATGGTGTATTCGAGACGATAGGCGCTGAAGTCGGCGAAGTCGTTGCGGTTGTAGACGGCGAATTCGGCCTCGTCGGGCGTGCGGCGGACGGGGCGCACGTCGAAGGGGGAATAGAGCGCCTTGAGGTCGGAGCGCATAGCGGCGGGCAGCGGCCACGAAGCCACAAAACCACCCTGCAGCTGGCGGCTGCTTTCCACTGTGGCCCAAAGGGTTTCCAACTGGGCGAAGTCGGTGGTTGCGACCGATGCCAGCATCACCAGCGGGCGGTCGCTGCTCTTGGCCACAGCCTGGCGCAGTACCTGTGCACTGGGATAGCGGAGGGCAATGAGGTCGGTATTCTCCGAGTAGTCGGCACCGGCGAAAAGCACCGGGCGCTGCCGATCGAGGGCTTTCAGGCGGCGGTAGGCGGCCTGCATGCAGATGCCGTTGTCGCGGCTGTCGCCGAGCGACCACATTATTATAGATGTATAATTCTTATATATACCGTGCATGTTCTCCACCCGGCGCTCGAAGAGGGGGATGAACGCCTTGTCGGTGGCCACGGCGTGGCGCTGGCTGGAGGCGGGATGTAGGTTGGCGTCGCAGACCACATAGAGTCCCAGCTGGTCGCAAAGTTCGTAGAACGAAGGATCGACGGGCGAGGACCGGGCGGTGCGCACAGCATTGACGTTGGCGCTCTTCATGGCCTGCAGCTCCTGCCGCATCTGGTCGCGGTTGTCGGAATCGCCTGAATAGACGGCGCCCTTGAGGGTGATGGACTTGCCATTGAGCAAAAGCTGCCCCTCCTTGACCTCGACACGGCGGAAGCCGAAGCGGGCACCCACCACCTCCTCCTCGGCCATGTTCTCGTCGCGCAGGCGCAGAACGAGGGTGTAGAGGGCGGGATTTTCGGCCGACCAGGGGCTGACGCCCTGCCACGAGCGCTGCAGGTCGACGGTGGCGTCGGTGGTTTTGTCGAAGACCACCCAACGGCCCATGCGGTCGAGGGTGCGCCCGTTAGGGTTCCACACCTCGGCCTCGAGGTAGTAGCGCCCTTTCTTCCTGCCGTTGAAGATGCGGGCGTCGATGGCGAGCGAGCCGGTGGCCGAGGCGGCGTCGTAGTCGGCCAGGAGGGTGAAGTCGGCTATCTCGGGGTCGTTCTTGAAGAGGATGTAGGGGTCTCCGATGAGGCCATGCGAAGGGTCGTCCGACTCCAGCAGGGCATCCTGGGGCTGGTTGAGGGTCTCGATGGCGAGGGTGTTCGGGCGGCCGTACTTGAGGTGGGGCGAGAGGAGGAACTCGTGCCAGTGGCGCGAGTCGCCGCCAGCGCCCACCACCGTGCCGTTGAGGCTCACACGCACAGCGCGCGAACCGCGGACATTGAGGTATACGCGGAACTCGCGCCACACCTTTTCGACATCCACCTGGCGGGTGTAGACGATGGAACTGTCGGTGCGCTGCTGCTGCCACGAACCCGAAAGCTCAAGCCTGTAGGGCGAATCGCGGTAGGCCAACTTGGGTATGGCGTTCTCGTCGTCGTAGGCCGCCACGTTGGCGCGGGCCGGCAACGACGAGGGTTCGGCCGGATTCTGGGCCGACACCGCGGCCGAGGCCAAAGCTATCAACAGGCACAATGACAGTCGTTTGCGCATGATGCTACCAGTTGCAGAAGGTGAAGTAGACACCGAAGGCGAGCATGTGGAGCGTGGCGGCCTCGGTAAGGTTGGGGTCGTTCATGTCGTCGCTGCGCATCACCTTGTTGGAGTGGAGCATGCGGTAGCCGACATGGGCGCCGAGGGCGGTGGAGCGGTTGAGTGCGTAGCGTCCACCCACTTCGATGCCGAGGTAGAGACCGCCTTCCTCAATCTTGGTCACCGGGGGCTCGCTGGAGGCGCCGACGGGGAGCGAGTAGCCAGCCTGGACGGCCACCACGGGGGTGAGCCGGTCGCGGGTGAAGGCGCTGCGCAGGTCGACGAAGAGGGGCAGCTGGGTGAAGGCACCCGTGGGATCCATCAGGTAGCTGAAGCCGAGGCCGACCGAGGCTTCCTTGCGGAACTGGAAGCCGCCGATGAGCGAGGGCATGATGCCGGCGACCGAGTCGGCTATGCCGTTGAATCCGGGCGTGCGGTTGAAGTTGAAGGCGTAGGCGGCATCGGCGACGAAGTAGATGCCGCGCCAGCGGAATTCGATGTGCCGCTGGGCCGCTGCCGTGCCACAGAGGCACAGCAGCAGGGTGGCGGCTAGGATGATGCGTTTCATTACTGGTTCATTTTCTTGAGGTTGGGGCTGACGATGAGGGTGGCCTCGGTGGCAGCCTGTACCTGTTCGACGGTGAACTCGGGGTTGATTTCGGTGAGCACGATGCCCTCGGGGGTAATCTCCATGACACCCATCTCGGTGATAATCATGTTGACCTGGCCCTTGGCGGTCAGCGGGAGGGTGCACTTCTTAAGAATTTTGGGGTTGCCTTTGGCGGTGTGCTCCATGGCGAGGATGACCTTTTTGGCACCGACCAGGAGGTCCATGGCGCCGCCCATGCCGGGGGTCTTCTTGCCGGGAATCATCCAGTTGGCGAGGTCGCCTTGCTCATCGACCTGCAGGGCGCCGAGGATCGACACGTCGACGTGGCCGCCGCGGATGATGCCGAAAGAGGTGGCGCTGTCGAAGGTGCAGGCACCCGTGGCGGGGGTTACGAAGCCGCCGCCGGCGTTGATGAACCAGGGGTCTTCCTTGCCCGCTTCGGGGGTGGGGCCCATGCCAATCATACCGTTCTCGGACTGGAGGGTAACATTGACGCCCGCCGGGAGGTAGTCGGGGATGAGGGTCGGAAGGCCGATGCCGAGGTTGACGACGTCGCCGTCGTGAAGCTCCTGGGCCGCACGCTTGGCGATGAAGGGTTTGATCTGTTCTTTGTCCATGATTATGTTAATTTTTAAGTTAATTTTAACGTTTTCGGGTCGGGTTCTCTAGGGGAACGGTAGGGGATCTCTAGGGGAATACAAAGGCACTGGAAGGATATGGAAGCTTATGGCACTTTACCCTTACTTGCCCCTATTTTATCCATTATTTCCCATCAATAGACCCCCGACTACTTCCATCCGCGGTTGACCATCTCCTGGGCGACAAAGGAGGCGACGTCGTCGGCGTAGGTGTTGGCACCGAAGCCGGCGTCGTAGCCCAGCTCCTTGGCCAGCTCGTGGCTGATGCGGGGGCCGCCGCAGATGAGTATCACCTTGTCGCGAAGTCCTTCGGCCTCAAGCATCTCGACCAACTCGGTCATGTTCTTGATGTGGACGTCCTTCTGGGTAACGGTCTGGCTGACGAGCAGGGCATCGGCCTTGAGCTCGATGGCGCGGGCGATGAACTCGTCGTTGGGCACCTGCGAGCCGAGGTTGTATGCCTCGATCATGTCGTAGCGCTCGAGGCCGTAGTGGCCGGCGTAGCCCTTCATGTTCATGATGGCGTCGATGCCGACGGTGTGGGCGTCGGTGCCGGTGGAGGCGCCGACGCAGACCAGCTTGCGGCCGATGTTCTCGCGGATGTAGTCGTCGCAAGCGTGCATGTCCATGGTGGTGGACTCGACCTTGGGCACGTGGATGGTGGTGTAGTCGACGGTGTGGGTGAGGCTGCCGTAGCAGTTCATGAAGCAGAAGCCTTCGGTGAGTTCCTTCTGGTAGACGACGAGGGGGTTCTCGAAGCCCATCTTCTTGAGGAGCTGCTTGGCGGCCTCTTCGGCCTCGGCGCCGGCGGGCACGGGGAGGGTGAAGCTGAGCTGCACCTTGCCGTCGTTCATCGTGTCGCCGTAGGGCTTTATCTTGGTGAGGTCCAGGGTTTTGTCGTAATCCTTGGCCTCCATGCTGTATAATCCTTCGCTCATAGTTATTTCTTTCCTTTCATCAGTTCAACAAACGGGTTAAAATAGTGCTCGCCCTTGAGGGTTACGCCGTCGAGGCCCTTGCCGCCGTTCTTGGGACGTTTGACGTTGCCGAAGATGCCCTTCTCCAGTGCGGTGAAGAGCCCCTCGTGCTCCATGGTCTCGAGCAGGCGGGTGGCGTTGTGGAGCACCTCCTGGGCGCGGCTCTTGATGATGCCGCCCTCCTTGAATTCTACCTCCTCGCCGATGTCGCGCATGTTGTTGAAGATGTACTTGGCGTTCTCGATGCTGAGGTAGCGGTCGGACATGAAGGGGGTGTGGATGGCCTCGGTGGGCATGCCGAGCAGCTGGAGGCCCTGGTGGGTCCACTGGCCGATGACGTTGAAGAGGGCGTCCTGGATGTGGCCGCGGAAGATGTTGCCGGTCATGAACTTGGTGGGGGGCATGTACTTGAGCGGCGCCTTGGGGAAGATTTCGCGGATCATCTGCGCCTGGGCCAGCTCGTAGAGGAAGCCGTTGGTGAGCTCGGGGTCCATCTCGAAGGCGTGGCCGAGGCCCATCTGCTCCTCGGGCAGGCCGGCCATGAGGGCCAGCTGCTCATTGATGAGGTCGGAGGCCAGCACAGTGTGGGCCTCGTCGTAGGCGTCGGCGGTGGTGAGGTAGTTGTCCTCGCCGGTGTTGATGATGACGCCGGCAAAGCCGTTGATGATGCGGCTGAAGTACTGGTCGATCAGCGTGCGCTGCATGTTGATGTCGCGGAAGAGGATGCCGTAGAGGGCGTCGTTGAGCATCACATCGAGGCCCTCGAGGGCGCCCATGGCGGCGATTTCGGGCATGCAGAGGCCGGAGCAGTAGTTGCAGAGGCGGATGTAGCGGCCCACCTCCTCGCCCACCTCGTCCAGGGCCTTGCGCATGATGCGGAAGTTCTCCTGGGTGGCGAAGGTGCCGCCGAAGCCCTCGGTGGTGGCGCCGTAGGGCACATAGTCGAGCAGCGACTGGCCGGTGGTGCGGATCACGGCGATGATGTCGGCACCCTGGCGCGCGCCGGCCTGGGCCTGGACCACGTCCTCGTAGATGTTGCCGGTGGCCACGATGATGTAGAGGTAGGGCTTGCTGCCCTCCCCTATCGTCTCGATGTACTTCTCGCGGCGCAGGCGGTTGCTGCGCACCTTGGTCACGGTGGCCTCGATGACAGGCTGCAGCGCCTTGTCGATGTCGGCCTTGGGATGGATGGGAAGCTGGGTGATGTCGAGCTTGCCGGCGGCGATGGCCTCGGCAATCTGCTGCGGGCTCTTGCCGGTCTCGGCCATGGCGTTGCCGACATAGAACATCACACCCTCGCCGAGGGCGCCCTTGCTCTTCAGCTCGTCGACCACCACATTGGGCATCGGCACCTCGTTCTCGTCCACGCCGTCGATGCCGAGGAAGCGGCAGAGGGTGCGCTCGACGGCCACGGTGGTGTAGTCTTCGACGAAATCCTGCACCTGTCCGGCGATGCGGCGGGCCACATCGCGCGCGTGCTCAACTTCCACGAAATCAAGTCCTACTTTACTTTTTTGCATTGTTGTCTGTATTGTTTGTTTATTGTTTTTACATTACAAATCAGACTGCAAAGATACAAAATAATTTTTATATATAAGAAAAAAATTCGCCTCAGGGTAACATCTGTCGGCGAATTGTGCGAATTAAACGAATTGCTTCGCGGGGTATGGGGCGCACGTGCGCCCCATACAGGTCGCCCGCGAGCCCTATCATTGCTCTACCAGGGTGAAAACCATCGGTTCCAGATTGCCCGGCATGTTTTCGGGGAAGGTATAAGTGAGGGTCTTCTGGATGGTATCCAGAATGTAGTCTTGAGTCTCGCCGTCGCGGAAGAACTCTGTCAGAACAAGGGAATCGGGGTTGTAGCTGTATTTGATAGACACCACTACAGTATCATCCATGGGAATACCGTTAAGTATTGTATTATATATAGTCCGAACAATGGTGCTGTCATCAATGATATCCCAAAATGTATCATCTTCAAGATGAGTGGCGTGAACCTGGATGTCCGTGTGGCAGTACCAACGAGTGTCGACAAGCGACTGATACCATGGCGCAACCTGCCCACCTCCAGCAGGATTGTTACCGGGAGACTTCTCCTTTTCGCAGGCCACAAGGCCCATTGCGGCCACAGCGGCCACCAAAAGAACAAATGTTGTACGTTTCATAATGCTTTGGGGTTTTAGGGTTAATACTAATGTTCTAAATATTTTACTCATATCTGTTTCTTTTTATAATTGAGTGTTTGATATTATATTTTAAGACTGCATTTTGTTCTGGTACATCTCTTGTATTGAAAATAGAGACTTCATGCTTACGATAGGAGAGCGATATGGCGTTGCTTGGGCTAATTCCTAATTCTTCATATCTATCTTTATAATCTCCCGATGCTATGAACGTCAAGACAAAATCTTCATTTTCTTCCATACTAGAAAGCACAATTTCAGGCAAATTTGGTATATTAAAATCATTCGTGAGCAAATCCCAACCGGCGGAATCGAGAGCGCGGATGGTGGTAACGGGGAGTGAGAGGGTGTCATTCACATGGAAGTTTTCGATATAGGAAACGGTAAGATGAGGGTTGGACGCGTACTGCCGATAGAGGTCGCTGGCGCGCCCGGGAGGTACGGTGCGCGGCGTCCATACCCAAAGCACGGTGGCGGCTAGGGGCAGAAGGACGATGACCAATGGCAGGAGATAGCGTTTCATACGATATGCTCTAACGTTTGATGAACACTCTGGAGAATCTGTGCACGGTCGGTACCGTTATTGACAATCATAGAAGTCTTCACCGCCTCCGGCGCCGTGGCCGGTACGCAGCTGCAGAGCAGCACCGCCACCACCGCCGCCGCCAAGCAGCGGCGCAACAGGTCGCCGCGCTGCTGCCGTCCTCCCCAGGGCGTGAAGCCTTCGGTCCCCGCCGCCGCAACGCGCGCCGCCAGCCCCTCGGGCATAGGACAGCGCTCCGCCGCCGCCACCGACAGCATGGCGTCGAGTTCTTTCCTTTTGATGTCCATTGTCTTTTTCATGTGATTTCCTTTCTTCTATTTACCATTACTGCTTCATTGCTTATTCATTCTTTTTGCCCAGCGTTTCAACTGGCTGACGATGCGGCTCTTGCGCATATTCGCGGCCGCTGCGGAGATGCCCAGAGCGGAACCTATCTCATCGAAGCTGTATCCGTCGAGATGCATCTGCATCAACAGCCTGTCGTCGGCATCGAGGCGTTCGAAGAGCACCAACAGACGCTCGTCCCTCTCCTCGGTCTCCACCGGCGTCTCGGGCAGAGTGTCCATAAACACCAGCGGCGGGCTTTTATCCTGCTCCCTGTAGTAGAGGATGCCGCGTGCGCGCAACAACACCCACTTTCGCTCCTGCTCCTCGGTACAGTCGGGCCGCAGCGAACCGAAATACCGCCACAGCGCCATCCACACTTCCTGCACCATATCCTGCGCCCGAGCCACATTATAGTTCGCACGGCGCAGACAGAGCCCCCACACGGCAGTCTTCTGTCGCTCGATGAGCTTCAGGTAGAGCTCACCCCTGACTTCTATGTCAATGTCGGCACTGGACATGGTGCACTTTCATAAAAAGCTCTCTCTAATATAATACACGTTTTTTTTCAAAAAAATAACAGAAAAATGAAAATTTTGTTGTTTATTTTTTGCAACATGTCAGAAACAAACAATAGTACACACTGTGTACCAGTTAGTTACAATACACAGATTGAATGGCTTCGGAAAGCATGGCAGTGGGGATGGAATAAGTAAAAAAATCCCCACGCGGAAAACACGCGGGGCAAGAATGTCAAAACCCTTTTATCAGATGCTTATTTCGCGGCGGCAGTGGAGTCGGCCGTGGATGTTGCCTTTTTCTTTTTTCTTGGCATGCGGATGTCGGAGAGGGAGTGCTTGCGGTGGAAGCGGTTGAGGTCCACGTAGCCTCGGATGCCGCTGACATGGCCGGTCTCGGAGTACTGCCAGAGGGTGAAGCGCGTGGAGGGATAGCGGCGGTAGTTGGCGATGAAGATGTGGTACTTGGCGTATTTCTTGCCAGCGAAGTGGGTCTTGTAGACCTTCTCGGAGGTGTAGATCATAGGCTTCACGCCGTATTCAGCCTCCATCAGCTCGAGCAGCTTGTCGACGCGCGCCATGTAGAGGCGGCCCGAGTGGTGCCCTTCGATGTCGAGCACGGGGATGAGGTCCTGCTCGCTCTTCTTGACCATTTTCTTGAAATTGCCGAACTGCTGGTAGGCGGTGGTCTTGCTGCTGTACAGGTGGTAGCTTCCCACCAGAAGACCCGCCTTCTTTGCCTTGGAGAGGTTGGTCTTGTAGAAGGGGTCCTGGATGGAGGTGCCCTCGGTGGCCTTGATGTAGACAAACTTGATGGTGGAGTCCTTGGTTACCTTGGTCCAGTTGATGGTGCCCTGGAACTTGGAGACATCGATGCCACGGGTGCGCACCTGCCCATGGGCATAATTGAAAATTGAAAATTGAAAATTGAAAAATAGGCCGAAGCACAGCATCAGCAACATTCTGCGTCTATCACGTCCCCTAGACTTCATATTTCTATTTCACTTTCCTACATCTGGATTTCATCCCCGTTGGGATGGAAAAACTTGAACTCGAGGAGGCCATACTGTTCGGAGGCTTTCATGTCGAGCCGCACATGGTGCTTGCGCTGCCACTGGTGGCGGCGGCTGCGGATCCAGCCTTTGGTGAGGTAGGCGTGGATGTAGGGGTGCATAACAATGGTGAGGCGCTTCTCGTTGCTGGAGGTAAGCAGGTAACTGAGGCTCGACTCCATCTCGTCGACCACCACGAGGCTCTGCTTGATATGGCCCGTGCCGTCGCAGAGGGGGCACTTCTCCTGCACGTCGACCTCGACGGCGGGGCGTACCCGCTGGCGTGTGATCTGCATGAGGCCGAACTTGCTGAGCGGCAGCACCGTGTGGCGTGCCTTGTCGCGTTTCATCTCCTCGCACATCACCTCGTAGAGCTTCTTGCGGTTCTCCGAGCGGTTCATGTCGATAAAGTCAACGATGACGATGCCGCCCATGTCGCGCAGGCGCATCTGGCGGGCTATCTCGATGGCCGACTCGATGTTGACCTGCAGGGCGGTGTCCTCCTGGCTGGTGCCGGCCTTGATGTGGTTGCCGCTGTTGACGTCGATGACGTGCATGGCCTCGGTGTGCTCAATATATAGGTACACGCCCGAGCGGATGGTTACGATGCGGCCGAACATGCGGCGTATGTCGCGTTGGACACCGAACTGCTCGAAGATAGGCGTCTTGAGCTTGTAGTGCTTGACGATATCCTCTTTGTCGGGGAGGGTGGTCTGGATGAAACGCTTCACCTCGTCGTAGAGGGGCGCGTTGTCGACGTATACGGCGCTGAAGTCGTCGGTAATGAGGTCGCGCAGGAGGGCGGTGGTGGTGTCGAGCTCGGCATGGACCTTGGTGGGGGCATTGACGCGCTTGAGCTTCTCGGTCATCCTGGCCCAACAGTCCAGCAAATGACGCAGGTCGGCATCGAGCTCGGCCACGGTGCGTCCTTCTGCCACGGTGCGAACAATGACACCGAAATTCTGCGGACGAATGCTCTCCAGCAGGCGGCGCAGGCGGTTGCGTTCCTCCTTTTTTCTTATCTTTTGCGAGATGGAAATCTTGTTGGAGAAGGGGGCCAGGACCAGGTAGCGGCCGGCGATGGATATGTCGCCGCTGAGCTTGGGGCCCTTGGTGGAGATGGGTTCCTTGGTAACCTGCATCAGGACAGGCTGGCCTACCTTGAGGACATTCTCGAGGCTGCCTACCTTTTCCAGGATGGGTTCTGCTTTGAAGTTGGCGAGGGTCTTGGCGTTAGCGTCGCCGTTCATGGAGAGGCGGAGGTACTTGTCGACCGAAAGGTAGTCGGGGCCGAGGTCGAGGTAGTGCATGAACCCTTCCTTTTCGCCGCCGAGGTCGACAAAGGCGGCATTGAGGCCGGTCATGATTTTTTTTACCTTGCCGAAGAAGATGTCGCCCACGGCGAACTGGCTCGAGGGGCTTTCCTTGTGCAGTTCGGCCAGACGGCCATCCTCGGTAAGGGCAATGTGGACGCCGTCGGGGGTAGCGGATATGATGAGTTCTTTGTTCACTGATTGAGTGGTGTATTGGTTGCAAATAAGAAATAAAACAAACTACATACCACCTTGTTAGAGGCAGTGTGTAATTTGTTTTAGTCTTTGGGTATAAGCACCAGGGACTGGTGTCCGGGCTTATTTCTTCTTGTGTCTGTTCTTGCGCAGGCGTTTTTTGCGCTTGTGCGTAGACATCTTGTGGCGTTTGTGCTTCTTTCCGTTGGGCATTGTTGCTAGTACTTAATGTTATTTAACTTTCTTTTTGACGTCCTGCATGAAGGTCTTGGCGGGCTTGAAGGCGGGGATGTTGTGGGCAGGAATGATGATGGTGGTATTCTTGCTGATATTACGGCCAGTCTTCTCGGCGCGCTTCTTGACGATGAAGCTGCCAAAGCCACGGAGGTAGACATTCTCACCCTCGGCGAGACTCTCCTTAATAACGGTCATGAACTCTTCGACGGTAGCCTGGATGGCGAGTTTCTCGATACCGGTTTTCTGAGCTATTTCAGCTACGATTTCTGCCTTTGTCATTTCTGATGGTATTTTTTTAATGTTAATTTTATTGTTTTCCTAACTGTTTCTTAATCAAAAACGGAGTGCAAAAATAATACTTTTTTTTCACACCGCGAATATTTTTTTTCATTTTTCTCCTTTTTTTAGCTCCAAACAGCGTACACAAAACTTATTTTCAGTGAGTTATCTTTGCAAAAATATTTTGCAGGCATGTATGGCCATCGGGGCTAAAAAGGGGTGAAAAAGAGCTCTCTATCTGCTAATTTTTAGATTTTTACCAAAGGAGACATTCGCCACTGCGACGGCAGCCACGGTGCACCCGAGCGTGATGGGCCAGGCGGCAGCCATGGGTGCCTCGGGGTCGACATCGAGCACACCGCGGGCGATGAGCCAGTACAGCACCACCACCATGGCATTGTTGAAGAAGTGGGCCACCATATTGGGCACGATGGAGTTGGAGCCGAGGTATAGGTAGCCGAGGATGGCACCCATGATGAAACGGGGCATGAAGGCGAACACCTCGCCGTGGAAGAGGCTGAAAACAGCGGCGGTAATCCAGATGGCGACGTGGGGATTCTTGACCCAGCGGAGCATAAGGTTCTGCATGCCGGCACGGAAGAAGAACTCCTCGCAGACCGCGGGGACGAGGGCGATGACCACGAGGTTGGCCAGCAGGGTGCCCACGCCGGCACCGGCAAGCATGGTCTCCATGACGGCCTTCGTATGCTCGCCGATTTCACGCAGCATTTTCTCCAGCGGCTCGAAGGGGGCGCTGAAGTGCCAGTTGTCGTTCCAGACGGTGCACCAGTCCATCAAAGGCATCAGCAGCACCCACACGGCCAGGCCGGCCAGGGCCATCAGCCACGGACGGCGCGAGAAATCGAGGCGCAGGAAGGGGCGCGCCTCGTGGCGATGGTAAATCAACACCACCAGAACCACCGGCACTACGAACATCAACAGCTGGGAGATGGCCTGGAATACCAGCATATTGGAGGACGACAGGACGTCGACACCCAAAGCGGCGGCGACAAACACCAGCACCGAGCCGACAGCCAGCATACCGAGGGTGAGGGCGAACATAATGAGCAACTGCAGGAAGGGATGTGTAGTTTTTTCCATATACATTATTATTTACATATGGGATGGCGGACTGTTGCCAGCCCGCCATCCGACCTAATCAGTGACCCCGGAGGGATTCAAACCCCCGACTTTCGGAACCGGAATCCGACGTTCTATTCAGCTGAACTACGAGGCCAAAAACATACCATTAACTGCAATCGTGCCGCTTTATTGTGCCAAAATACGAAAAAAAGTCAAAATTCATCATATACCACTGATTGCATGACACTTACACAGAGAACAAAAAAGTGTGTCATTTTTTGAAAAAAAACCGAAAAAAGGGCAAAAACAGGTAAAACACAATAGCCTGTAAATCAGTACTTAAGAAACATCCTCTTCTTCCCCTCTTCTTACCCTCTTCTTCCTCTCCAGGGGGGCAGTGGGGGAATTGGAAAAAAGTGAGTGAAAAATACGAGCTGCGGTATGGGGAAATGTTTGTATCTTTGCAGCCGGAAAAATTAAGCACAAGAACGGATAAATGTTTGTAGGAGAGCTGATAGCACTGTTTGTGGCGGTAGCATGGACGGCCACAGCGCTGTTTGCCGAGGTGGGTTCGAAGCGCATGGGCTCGCTGCCGCTGAATGTGGTGCGGATGTCGATGTCGCTGGTATTGTTGGTGCTGACGCTGTGGCTCACCATGGGGGTGCCCTACCCGAAGTATGCCGACTGGAGTACATGGGGATGGCTGCTGCTGAGCGGTGTGGTGGGCTATGTGATTGGGGACTACTGCCTTATGCAGGGGTATATCATGATAGGGTCGCGCTTCGGACAGCTCTTTATGACCCTCTCGGCGCCGACGGCGGCGCTGACGGGGCGCCTGCTGCTGGGCGAGCGCATGGGGCCGCTGGCGTTGGTGGGCATGGCGGTTACGCTGGGCGGCATAGCGATGTCGATACTCTCAAAAAAAGGCGACCACGTGGACCTGGGGCTGCCGCACCGCGGGGTGTTCTACGCCTCGATGGCAGGTATATGCCAGGGATTCGGCCTGGTGCTGAGCAAGATAGGTCTGCAGCACTACGATGCGGCCATCGCCGCCGCCGGTGCCGACCCACAGGCGGCCATCGAAGGGGCACTGCTGCCACTGCCGCTGTTCTTGAGTGTGCCGTTTGCCGCCACCATGATTCGCGCCACCATCGGCCTGGCTGGTTTCTACTTGGCCTTGAGGGTGTTCGACCGCGAGTGGCGAACGAAAATAAGCCGCGCCGTGCACGACCGCAAGGCGATGTGGTGCGTGCTGGGAGCGACGGTGTTCGGGCCGTTCGTGGGGGTGAGTGCCTCGCTGCTGGCCACGCAATACACCTCTACCGGCATCGCGCAGACGCTCTTCGCCCTGACGCCGGTGCTCATCATTGCCCCCGCCGCCTGGCTCTTCCGCCAGCGAGTAACAGTGCGCCAGGTGGTCGGTGCCGCGGTGAGCGTGGCCGGTGTGTGCCTGTTCTTCCTCTGAAACATACTGTAGCCCAGACCTTTTCTGTTTTTTTTCCGCCAATTCGGAAAAAGTTCGTACCTTTGCACCGAATATATAATATATAGTACCCATGCATACACGATGGTATATAGGCTGGCTAGCACTGCTCATCCTGCTGACAATCAGCGTGCCGGCTGCCGGGCGGGCAGAACGGGACACGCTCAGCACGGGTCCCACCGCCACATTCACGGCCAACGAGGGGCAGTGGGAAACGCCGATACGCTATGCGGCGCAGCTGCACAATGCGGCCCTATTCCTGGAGGCCGATGCCGTAACCATCGCCCTGCGCCAGCCCATCGCCCACCCTGCCCCACAGGCTACGCTGCCGCGCTGCCACGCCTACCGCATGACCTTCCCCGGCGCCGCCCCTTCCAGCCCGACTGGCAGCCGCCAGCAAAAAGGCTATACGAACTACCTGCTCGGCAACGACCCCGCCCGCTGGCGTTCGCGCGTGCCGTCCTACTCCACCGTTACCTATCCCGACCTCTACCCTGGCATCGACCTGGAAATCACCAGCGCCATGGGCGCACTGAAATACAACTTCCTTGTGGCCGCGGGTGCCGACCCGGGGCAGATAGCCATCGCCTACAGCGGCACCGACGGCATCGGTGTGGACCGCAAGGGCAACCTGGTTGTCCGCACCTCGGTGCGCGACATTGTGGAGCTGCGCCCCTACGCCTACCAGTTGGTGGGCGGCAAGGAGGTGGAGATACCCTCGCAATGGAAGGTGCGCGACAGCGTGGCCACCATCGCCCTAGGCGCCCACGACCCCAAACTGCCGCTGGTGGTCGACCCGCTGCTCATCTTCTCGACCTACACCGGCGCCATAGCCGACAACTGGGGCACCACAGCCGCCTACGACTCGTACAAGAACGCCTACACTGCCGGATTAGTCTTCGACATCGGCTACCCGACATCGCTCGGAGCCTACCAGATGGCACCCGGCGGCGGGGTGGACGTGGGCATCTTCAAGTTCGACACCCTCGGCACAGAGCGCCTCTACGCCACCTACCTGGGCGGATCCTCCAGCGACATGCCGCACAGCATGTTTGTCAACTCATTCGACGAGCTCATCATCTTCGGCACCACCGGCTCGGCCAACTTCCCCGTTACCCCCACCGCCTACCAGACCACCTTCGCCGGCGGCCCCTCAATCAACTACCTCTCCAGCACCATACCCTACCCCAATGGCAGCGATATATTCGTCAGCCGCCTCAGCGCCGACGGCACCACCCTGCAGGCTTCCACCTACGTCGGCGGTTCGGGCAACGACGGACTCAACTACCGCAACTACTATAACAACAACTACATGGTTACCATGCATGGCAACGACTCGCTCTACTATAACTACGGCGACGGCGCGCGCGGCGAGATTATCACCGACAACCTCAACAACATCTACCTGGGCTCGACCACCTTCAGCACCGACTTCCCTGTGAGCCCCAACGCCCTACAACGCAACAATGCCGGGCGCCAGGACGGCGTGGTGCTCAAGTTGGACCACAACCTGCGCAACCTGCTGTGGAGCACCTACTTCGGTGGCTCGGGCGACGACGCGGTATACTCCATCGATGTCGACTCGGCCTACAACCTGCTTATCTGCGGCGGCACGAGCAGCCGCAACCTGGCCACCACGCCCGGCACCGTGCAGACCGCCTACGGTGGCGGCAACGCCGACGGCTTCGTGGCCAAGATATCCTACAACGGCGACCGCCTGATGGCCTCCTCCTACATCGGAGCAGTATTATATGACCAGCTTTACTTCGTCCGAACGGGCCGCCACAACGAGGTATTCCTCTTCGGACAAACCCACCACCTGCACTCGGCCTCGTTCATCCGCAACGCCGGCTACAGCGTCTTCGGTTCCGGCATGCTCCTGATGCGCCTGTCGCCCGACCTCTCCTCCACCGTATGGAGCACCACCTTCGGCACCACCGGCCGCATCAACCTCTCGCCCACAGCCTTCGCAGCCGACATCTGCAACCGCGTCTACGCCGCCGGCTGGGGACGCGACTTTGTGGGCTATGGCAACATCACCTGGTACACCCTCGGCACCACCGGCATGGAGACCACGCCCGGCGCCTGGAGCGACTCGACCGACGGGCAGGACTTCTACATCATGGCCCTCGATCAAAATGCCAACCAGCTCGACTATGCCACCTTCTTCGGCGAGCTGCACGATATCACGTCGGGCAGCATACGCGGCGGCGGCGACCACGTCGACGGCGGCACCTCGCGCTTCGACCGCCTGGCCACCCTATACCAGTCGGTATGCGCCTCGTGCGGCAACACCAACGCCTTCCCCCTCACGCCGGGAGCCTGGAGCGACACCAACGCCTCCTCCAACTGCAACAACGCCCTCTTCCGTTTCAACGTAACGGACGACTTTCCCGTGGCCGAGTTTATCCCCCCCACCGTAGGCTGTGCGCCATATACCGTCCAGTTCCGTAATACCGGCCGCGGCAGCGCTTTCCTCTGGGACTTTGGCGACGGCACCACCTCCACCCTCCGCAACCCCAGCCACACCTATGCCACGGGCGGCGTATACACCGTTACCCTCATCGCACGCCTCCCCGGCGGCTGCTCCGAGGCCGACACCCAACGCCACACGCTGCATGTAATCGGTACCGGCCAGCGCTTCCAGCCCTTCATCTCGTGCAGCGGTGCCTCCATCCAGATAGGCCCGCAGCCGCAAATCGGCGCCACCTACCAATGGCTTTCCCCCGGCGTGAGCGACCCCACGGTGGCCAACCCCTGGGTCAACCAGGCCGGCACCTACCTGCTGCGCATCTCAGCCCCGGGCTGCTCGGAGGTGGACACCTTCGAGGTGCGCACCTACACTCTCATCGAGGAACCGCAGGTTCAACACGTCTCCTGCCACGATTCGGCCGACGGCGTCATCCTTTTCCGCCTCAACACTGGCATCGACTTCGACTCGGTTGCAATCCACATCGAACCGTTCGCCGACCTCATCTTCGACGGCAACCGCACCATCAGCGCATCGGGCCTTGCACCCGGCACCTACCATATTTCTGTTCTGGGCTACGGCTGCTCTGTCGAGTACGACATCACCCTCGACAACCCTACCCCACCCCACTACACCAAACAGACATCCGATCCCTTGTGCCAAGACAGCTGCCTCGGCTGGATACGCATCACCTATACGCCTGCCACCGTCCCCGTCGACACCTTGATTGAAAACCTCTGCGAAGGCACCTATATCACCGCCCTCACCGCCCAGGGATGCCCCTTGTCCGACACTACGGCCATTGTCCGCAACCACGCCTTCGACCACTTCCGCGCCTGGGCCGACAGCACCCACATCTTCATGGGGGAAAGCATACTGCTGCACTCTACCTACATACCCGGCGCCACCTACACCTGGACCCCGCCGCTCACCGTGGCCAACCCCACCGCCCATACCACCGCCGCCAAACCGGTCGACACCATCACCACCTACATCGTAACCGCCACCGACGGCAACTGCTCGGCATCGGACACCATCGTCATCCATGCCAAGATACTCACCTGCGACGAGAACGACTTCTCCATCCCCAACGCTTTCACCCCCAACGGCGACGGCATCAACGACGTGCTGGACCTTTCTAGCGATGCGCTCTCCGAGTTGAGCATCGCCATCTTCAACCGCTGGGGCCAATGTGTGTTCCGCGGCGACAATCCGACCGACTGCCGCTGGGACGGCCGATTCAACGGCACCGACTGCCTGCCGGGCGTATACACCTACACCTGTCGTATCCGCTGCCACAACGGCGTGGAGAACGACTTCAAAGGCGACATCACCCTCATCCGATGAAAGACCAGTTCGTCATAGCCTGCCTCGACCGCCCGGAGGATGCCACCACGGTGCTCCCCTGGGCGCGCCATTTCGCCGAACGGCTCAACCACAAAGGGCTTATGGTGCTGCATGTGGCCCGCGAAAAGGGCGACGACAGCTGGCTCGAACAGCTGGGCGTTCCCTTTGTCAGCATGGTGGGGCAATGGCGCACCGCCATCGAGGGGCTGCCCACGGCATTCAAAGGCATCCTCGCCGTTACCGCCTTTGACCCCGCGGCGCCACGCGCCTCGCTTGCACACCCCAAGACATTGCTGCGCGAATTCAAAGACTGCAAAACAGCATACCTCTGCACCCCCACTCTCCGAACTCCAAACCCCGAACTCGCAACAACCGCCCTCGCCCTCACCCACCAACGCGAGGGGAAGGAGAAGCTGGTGTGGGCCTCCTACCTGGCACGCTTCCTTGGCAGCCGTATCCTGCTGGCACACCCCGCCTACCGCGACGCCGGCCTCCGACAGCGATGCCGGAACAACCTGCGCTTTGCCGACAAGATATTCCAACCGCTCGAACTGGAATACACCTCCGTGCAAATTGAGGCCACCACCAAGGTGGACCATGCCGTCGTGGCCGGCCTCAACCCCGACCTGCTCATCGCCATGACCACCGACCCACGCGAGCAGGACCTGTTCGACCACTTCCTGCCCCGCCCCGAGCTGACCCTGCTGAAACGCTTTTCCGGGCAGCCAGTCCTCTTCCTCAACCCTCGCGACGACCTCTACATCCTCTGCGACTAAAAATAATTGCCAATATCGAATTTATTTCGTATCTTTGCAACAACATACATTCTATAAGAAACATTATAAAAAACTGATATTTAATGAAGAACAACTACACCATGCTCAAGAGAACCCTCCTGGTGGTGGCGGTGGCGATAGGTACCGCCGCTTCAGTGTCGTGCCTGCGGGACGATGACTTGGAGATTTTTCGCCACCCAATCCATATCCAAGGCAGCGTCTCGCCCAACTATGCCATTCCCCTGGCCAGCGGGCAGATGAGCTTCAACGACCTGATATCGAACCTCAGCTCCGACTTTACCGGCTACCTCGAAGAGGGCTCCGACGTGATTACCATCAAATGGGACGGCGAATACAGCGACACCATCTACCCCCTGAACGAATTTACGCCCACCACCGCGCCGCGTCCTGCAACCAAAGACGACACATACCTCTATTCCAAGGACACCATCATCACCCAGAGCATCCCCATACCGCTGTTCGACAATGCCGACCTGGAGGATTTGGCCAACTCCTCGATGGCGCTCCACGAAGCCTGGGTAACGCTCACCGTGGCTGCCAAAGGCGAACCCACCATGGTGGCAAACCACGTGTCGGCCTCCTTCAGCGACTTGGTTGTTACCTATGTGGATCGCGATGGAATCACCCGCCCATTCGATGAACTTATATCACGCGACGAGGTGGTCGTGGAAAACCTCACGCAGGGACTGCACAAACGCTACGACAGTGTCAACATAGCATCCATCGTCAACCAATATGCTCGCCAGATTGATGTCTCCTTCCGCCTGAAAGTCAACATCAACTCCAGTGTATTGTACCACAACTGGGAGCAGTACTCTTTCCGCGAGATGCTCGACAGTATCCAGATGACCCGCCTCATCTACTCCATCGGCGCCAGCCTGCGGGTGCCCTTCGACCTCAACGTGGGCCAATTCTCCTACACCTACGACCTCGACCTCGGAGACCAGACCTCCGGTTTCAACCTCGACTCGATCATCAACAAGATTCACGACAGCCTGCATGTGGATGTCGACTCGCTGAAGCTCATGCTCGACTTCTACAACCACATCCCCACCGACCTCACCATAGGAGCCTGGCTGCTCGACGAGAACGGTGCCACGCTGACCAACCTCTTCGACAACCGCACCATCCGCTCGGCCAAGGTTCACGAGATGCAGCCACCCTATAGAGGTAGCCACATGGCCTACGATACCACCCACAGCGCCATCCCCTTGATGCTCACCGACAGCGACCTCGACAACCTCCGCCGCTCGCGCACGCTACGGTTGAGGGCGGCGCTCTACTCGCATGACAATTATGTAGCCATACGCCACGACGACTACCTGCGCATCAAGGCCAGCCTCCAGGCGGCAATAACAGCCAAATTCGAATTCCCCGTTACAGAAAATGGTCTCGTAAAGAAATAACACCCCACTGCCATGAACAAACATTGCTTCAGCATCATCACCCTCGCCAGCCTGCTGCTGGCCTTTGGCGGCACCAATGTGCGCGCCCAGTTCGACGAGACCAACAGCCTCTTCTACCACGCCCAGCGCGCCCCGCAGTCGAACCTGCTCAACCCCGCCTTCCACCCCAACCGCAACACGTTCTACATGATTCTGCCCGGCGCCGACATCCAGTTCGGCAGCCCGTTGGCTGTCAGCGATTTGATTTACTATGACAAGACGCGCGAGGTTTCGGTCATCAACCTGGATACCATCTTCCACCGCCTGAGTGAAGATAACCAATTCCGTTTCGGCGCCAATGTCCAGCTCTTCGGCTTTGGCTTCAAAATCAAACACCTGTACCTCAACGCCAACCTGCGGATGGTGAACCAGCTCAGCATCGGCCTCCCCATCTCCACCGTCAACGCCTTCCTGCAGGGCAACGTGGGCGAGGACGGAAAAATCATTCCCGATCTGGAACTGCTCAACGGCGACATCTTCAACGCCCAGTCCTATATCGAGACGAGCATTGGCGGTGCCTTCCACATCGACAAGCTCAACCTCACCATCGGTGCCCACGCCAAACTGCTGGGCGGCATTGTCAGCGCACAGACCGACCGCACACGCATCGCCTTCGAGACCGACCCCACCCTCGACGCAGTTACCGCACGCATGTACTACGAACTGCAGGCCGCCGGCGCTGTCCACTACGACACCGTGAACGGCTTCGACTTCAAAAACAAATCTGTCTCCGACATCATCATGGGTGTCTTCGACAACCGCGGACTGGCTTTCGACCTCGGAGTCCGCTGGGACCTCGGTCCTTTCTCCTTCTCGCTTGCCATCAACGACCTCTCCTCCGGCATCCACTGGAACAAGAACGTCTACACCGTCGTGCCCAAATACGGCCAGGGTGCCATCGAATTCAACGGCGTGGATATCAACAACATGCTTGACCAGGGCACCTTCTCGATGGATTCCATCGAAAACTACCTCCAGGAGCGCCTGGACGGCATGACACCGCGCACAGTGGCCGACTCGGGCGACTACTGGACCGCCGTACCCACCAAACTCAACCTCGGTGCCAACATCACCCTCCTCAAGTACCTCCGTGCCGGCCTGCTCTTCCACGGCCAGATTGACCGCGGCATCTTCACCCGCGCCAACGCCGCCTCGGCTGCCGGCATCGTCAGCGAGGTGGCCAACACCTTCCGCTGGAACCTGACGGCCTCCTTCTCCGCCAACCTCTTCAACTGGGCCGAACTCATTGTCGGTTCCTCCATTGTCTACGACGGCCAGAATGTCGACTTCTTCAACCCCGGCGCCGGCCTGCTGCTCACCCCCGGCACCTGTTTCCAGACCTATGTCATGGCCGACTACGTCTCCAGCATCTACCTCACCGACTCCAAAGCCTTCAACCTCAAGCTCGGCCTCAACCTCCTCTTCGGCAAGGGCGGCAAGAAAAAACCCCTATTCGACCCCATCGGCACCATCCTTACCCCTAACGAACAATAAAATGAACATCGTAGCCATCGTCGGACGCCCCAATGTGGGCAAGTCCACCCTCTTCAACCGCCTCACCGAAAGCCGCGACGCCATCGTCGACTCCACCGCCGGCGTAACACGCGACCGCCAGTACGGCCACTCCGACTGGAACGGCAAGCACTTCTCCGTCATCGACACTGGCGGCTACGTCATGGGCGGCGACGACGAGTTCGAGCAGGAAATCCGCCGCCAAGTCTCCCTGGCCATCGACGAGGCCGACACCATCCTCTTCCTCGTCGACGCACGCGAGGGGCTCACCCCCATGGACGAGGACGTGGCCGACATGCTGCGCAAGCAACCCAAGCCCGTGGTGCTGGCCGTCAACAAGGTGGACAACTCGGAGCAGATGAACACCCTGGGCGAGTTCTACGCCCTCGGCCTCGGCGACCCCTACCCCATCGCCGGCATCACCGGCAGCGGCACGGGCGAACTGCTCGACGCCCTGGTCAAGGACTTCCGCGAGGGCGACCCCGAACCCGAGGACGGCCTGCCCCGCATCGCCATCGTAGGACGCCCCAACGTGGGCAAGAGCTCGTTCATCAACATGATTACCGGCGAGCACCGCTCGGTGGTAACCCCCATCGCCGGCACCACGCGCGACTCGGTCTACAGCCGCTACAACCTCTTCGGCTTCGACTTCAACTTCGTCGACACCGCCGGCCTGCGCCGCAAGGCCAAGGTAACCGAGAACCTCGAGTTCTACTCCGTCCTGCGCTCGGTGCGCGCCATCGAGGCCGCCGACGTCTGCATCCTCATGCTCGACGCCAGCCAGGGCCTCGAGCAGCAGGACCTCAACATCTTCTCCTTCATCCAGCGCAACCACAAGGGTGTGGTCATCGTGGTCAACAAGTGGGACCTCGTCGAGAAAGACCACAACACGCACCGCGACTTCGAGCAGCTCATCCGCGAGCGCATCGCCCCGTTCGACGACGTGCCCATCGTCTTCACCTCGGTCATCAACAAGCAGCGCATCTTCAAGGTGCTCGAGACCGCCCGCGCGGTCTACGAGGCCCGCAGCCGCCGCATCTCCACCGCCGAACTCAACGACGCCCTCCTGCCCATCGTCAAGGAGCAGAACCCGCCACCCGCCTACAAAGGCAAGTGGGTAAAAATCAAATACATCACCCAGCTACCCACCCCCTACCCCCAGTTCGTCTTTTTCTGCAACCTGCCGCAGTACGTCCGCGACCCCTACAAACGTTTCGTCGAGAACCGCCTGCGCGAGATGTGGGACTTCCACGGCGTGCCAATGACCATCTATTTCCGTGCCAAATAATCCGTTGGCACGGAAATTGCAGCACACATTTTGCCAGTGCACTGGTAAAAATTCATTAAACAACAAAAAAAACATAACATTATGAAGATCACAGAACAAAACTTCGACAGCATCATCGCCGGCGGTCCCGCCATGATTGACTTCGGCGCCACCTGGTGCGGTCCCTGCAAAGCCCTCGCTCCCCGCATCGAAGAGCTTGAGAAAGAATACGAAGGCCGCATCGCCATCGGCACCGCCGACGTCGACGAGTGCTCCGAGCTCTCGGCCCGATTCCGCATCCGCAACGTCCCCACCGTCCTCTTCTTCAAAGGCGGCGAAGTGGTCGACAAATCGGTCGGACTCGTGGCCAAGGAGACCCTCGCCGAGAAACTCAACGCTCTGCTGTAAAAAAAAGCGACTGGAAGGATATGTAACATTAGGGTACCATATCCTTCCACAGTCGAACTATTCCCCTAGAGAACCCCTACCGAGTACCTAGAGAACCCCAACCCTCTAGGTACCCGGTTTTGAAAATTTAAGTTAAAAACACACCTTGAACCTCGACCACATACACCGCTACCGCACACTCGACCTGTACGCACGGCAAGTCGTCGAGGGTTTCATCACGGGCCGCCACCGCAGCCCCTTCCACGGCTTCTCGGCCGAATTCTCCGACTACCGCCAGTACAACCCCGGCGAGTCGACCCGCAACATCGACTATCGCCTCTATGGTCGCACCGACCGCCTCTACGTCAAGCAGTTCGAAGAGGAGACCAACCTTCGCTGCCAGCTGGTGATTGACCGCAGCGGCTCGATGCTCTTCCCCACGGAGCGCCACGGCGATGCAGAGCACCCCAACAAGCTGACCTTCAGCGCCTACGCCGCCGCTGTGCTGATTGAACTGCTGCACCGCCAGCGCGACGCCTTCGGCCTCACCCTCCTCGCGCCGCAAATCGAGTTGCAGACCCCATGCCGCTCCAGCCGTCTGCACCAGCAATACCTGCTCGGCGAGCTGGACTCCCTCCTCCAACCCATCGACACCTCCTCTCCGCTCACGCCCCAATCCTCACTCCCCCAAAGCCTCCACCTCGTCGCCGAGCAGCTGCACCGCCGTTCGCTCGTGGCCATCTTCACCGACGCCCTCGTCCGCGACGACCAGCGCGAACCCCTCTTCGACGCCCTGCGCCACCTGCGCCACAACAAGCACGAGGTCATTCTCTTCCACACCTACCACTCCGACCTCGAGGTCAACCTCGACTACGGCGACCGCCCCACCCTCTTCATCGACCTCGAAAGCGGCCGCCAGCTCAAGCTCACCCCCACCCAAATCGCCGACCGCTACCGGCAAACCACACGCGAACTCTTCGCCGACCTGCAGCAGCACGCCCTGCAGTACCGCATCGACTACCAGCCCGTCGACGTGGGCCTCGGATTCCACCAGGTCATGCTGCCCTTCCTCCTTAAACGAAACAAATCAAAATAATATAATACAATGAAACAATACATCGAACAGAACCGCGACCGCTTCCTCGAGGAGCTCTTCTCCCTGATCCGCATCCCCTCCATCAGCTCCGAGTCCGAGCACAAGCCCGACATGCTGCGCTGCGCCGAGCGCTGGAAAGAGCTGCTGCTCGAGGCCGGCGCCGACCGTGCCGAAGTGATGCCCACCGACGGCAACCCCGTGGTCTATGGCGAGAAGACCATCGACCCCTCCAAGCCCACCGTGCTGGTCTACGGCCACTACGACGTGATGCCCGTGGCTCCGCTCGACCTCTGGCGCACCGACCCCTTCGAGCCCGTGGTCAAGGACGGCCGCATCTGGGCCCGTGGCGCCGACGACGACAAGGGACAGTCCTTCATGCACGCCAAGGCATTCGAGTACATGGTGCGCACCGGCAACCTCCCCTGCAACGTCAAGTTCATGCTCGAGGGTGAGGAGGAAATCGGCTCCGGCAGCCTATACGGCTTCTGCGAGAAGAACAAGGAACTGCTCAAGGCCGACATCATCCTGGTGAGCGACACCTCTATGATTGCCCCCGACGTGCCCAGCATCACCAGCGGCCTGCGCGGCCTCTGCTACTGGGATGTCGAAGTTACCGGCCCCAACCACGACCTGCACTCCGGCCTCTTCGGAGGCGCCGTGGCCAACCCCATCAACGTGCTTTGCAAGATGATTGCCGACCTGCACGACGAGAACGGCCACATCACCATCCCCGGCTTCTACGACGACGTGCTGGTCCTCTCCGACCAGGAGCGCGCCCTCATGGCCCAGGCTCCCTTCGACGAGGCCGGCTACAAGCGCGACCTCGGCGTCCGCGCCCTGCACGGCGAGAAGGGCTTCTCCACCAAGGAGCGCACCGGCATACGCCCCTGCCTCGACGTGTGCGGCATCTGGGGCGGCCATACCGGCGAGGGCTCCAAGACCGTCCTCCCCTCCAAGGCATACGCCAAGATAAGCACCCGCCTGGTGGCCAACCAGGACTTCGAGAAGATCAGCCGCCAGTTCCAGGAGCACTTCGAGGCCGTGGCCCCCGAATACGTAACCGTCAAGGTAACCCCCTCGCACGGCGGCGCCGCCTACGTGGCACCCCTCGAGCTGAAAGCCTACCAGGCCGCCGAGCGCGCCATGCAGGACACCTACGGCCGCCGGCCCGTGCCCACCCGCAGCGGCGGCTCCATCCCCATCATCGCCGGCTTCGAGAAAATCCTCGGCCTCAAGAGCATCCTCATGGGCTTCGGCCTCTCCACCGACGACATCCACGCCCCCAACGAGAACTACCCCCTCGAGCAGTTCTTCCGCGGCATCGAGACAATACCCCTGTTCTACAAATATTTCGCTGAGAAATAAATGCACACCCTCGGCAACTGGATTACCAAAGCCATCCTCACCCTCAACGACTGGGTGTGGAGCCCGGCGCTGATAGTGCTCTGCCTTGTGGCAGGTCTCTACTTCTCGTTCCGCACCCGCTTCGTGCAGGTGCGCCGCTTCGGCGAGATGTTCCGCCTCCTTTTCGGCAGTGCCGGCAAGGACAAGAAGAAGCCGGGCATCTCGTCGTTCCAGGCATTCGCCATGGCATTGTCGGGACGTGTCGGCACGGGCAACATCGTCGGCGTGGCCACCGCCATAGGCTTCGGCGGTCCTGGTGCCATCGTGTGGATGTGGATCATCGCCTTCTTCGGCGCCGGCAGCGCCTTTGTCGAGGCCACCTTGGCGCAGATTTACAAGGAGAACCACAACGGCCAGTTCCGCGGCGGCCCGGCCTACTACATCGAGAAAGGGCTCCGCAGCCCCTTCTTCGGCTGCCTCTTCGCCGTGCTGGCGGCGGTGGCCTGCGGCCTCTTCCTGCCTCCCATCCACAGCAACAGCATCTCCCTCGGCTTCGCCCGCACGCTGGGTGTCCCCGTATGGGCGGTCGGCATCGGCGTGGCGCTCCTCCTGGCGCTGGTCATCATCGGCGGCGTCAAGCGCATAGCCAACGTGGCCCAGGTGGTGGCTCCCGTAATGGCGCTGGTCTATATCCTGCTGGCCATCATCGTGCTGGCCATCAACTGGCAGCTGGTGCCCGACGTATTCATGCAGATGCTGCGCGGCGCCGTGGGAGTAAACGAAGTGAGTGGTGCCCTGATTGGCAGCACCATCGCCTGGGGTGTCAAACGCGGCATCTACAGCAACGAGGCCGGCCAGGGCACGGGTGCCATCGTGGCGGCAGCCGCCAAGGTGAGCCACCCCGTCAAGCAGGGGCTCGTGCAGGCTTTCTCCGTCTACATCGACACCTTGCTGGTCTGCACCGCCACCGCCATGATGATACTGGCCTGCAAGACATACAACATCATCGACACCGTGCAGCACACCCCTACCGGCGCCGTGGTTACCTACCTGCAGCAGAACCCCCTCGCGCCGGAGGGTGAGCCCGGCATCTTCTACACCACCAATGCCCTCGGCACCGTCATCGGCTCCAACGCCGGCGACATCGTCATCTCCATCGCCCTCTTCTTCTTCGCCTTCACCACCATCATGGCCTACTACTACTATGCCGAGACCAACCTGGTCTACCTCTTCAACCGCTGGCGCCGCCGCCAGTACCGCAAACACCCCGAACAGCTGGCGCAGCTCGAGGCCGAAGACCTGCGGTTTGGCGACGACCGCAGCGAGAAGGTAGTCGTATGGGCACTGCGCATCGGCACCATCGGCGCTGTCCTGATTGGCTCGCTCATGGGCAGCGGCTTGGTATGGACACTGGGCGACATTGGCGTCGGCACCATGGCCTGGATCAACGTCATCGCCATCCTGCTCCTCTCGCCCAAAGCCATCCGTGCACTGCGCGACTACGAGCGGCAGAAGAAGCAGGGCCTCGAGCCGCGCTTCGACCCCAAAGCGCTGAACATCGAAGGCACAGAATACTGGCAAAACGAACAACAATAATACCAAATAAACAACATGTACGAAATCATCAGCAAGCGACTGCTCAACACCAACGATATCTACCGCATGGAAATCCACGCCCCGTGGATATCGCTCAGCGGCCAACCCGGACAGTTTGTCATCGTCATACCCCACGAAAAGGGCGAGCGCATACCGCTCACCATCAGCGACATCGTATACCAGCGGCAGTCCATCGTCATCGTATTCCAGGTCGTAGGCGAAACCACGAGCCAGCTGGCCGCCATGAACGAGGGCGAAGACCTCTACACCATCGTGGGTCCCCTGGGCAATCCCAGCGAGCTCATCGAGGAGCACGCCAAAGGCGAGCTGAAACGCCTGCTGTTCGTGGCCGGTGGCGTCGGCATCGCGCCGGTGTTCCCCCAGGTGAAGTGGGCCTTCCGCCAGGGCATCCCCACCGATGTCATCATCGGCGCCCGCTCCAAGGACCTCCTTTTCTACGAGGACGAGCTGCGCGCCGTGTGCCACAACCTGCACATCATGACCGACGACGGCACCTATGGCGAGCAGGGCTTGGTTACGGCCAAAGTCGACCAACTCTGCCAGAGCGGCATCGAGTACTCCCACTGCGTGGCCATCGGCCCGCTGCCGATGATGAAGTTCGTCAGCCTCACGACCAAGAAATACAACCTGCCGACCATCGTGAGCCTCAACTGCATGATGGTGGACGGCACGGGCATGTGCGGTGCCTGCCGCGTGCGTGTGGGCGACGAGGTCAAATTCTGCTGCGTGGACGGGCCTGAATTCGACGGCCACCTCGTCGACTTCGACGAAGCCGCCCGCAAGCTCAAAGACCCCGACCGGCGGCGCTACCGCATCGCCACCGCCGAAAGTGGCCACCACTGCAACCTCAAAGACGCCGTCGACGAGGCTGTAGGGACGCAGCGTGCTGCGTCCGCAGGCAACGAGATGCCTACTACGGACACGGCACGCCGTGTCCCTACCAGACAGAAGCCGAGAGAACAAGAACCTTCCGTCAGAGCACGCAACTTCGACGAAGTCTCCTTCGGCCTCACCGAGCGGCAGGCCATCCTCGAAGCCAACCGCTGCCTCCAGTGCAAAAAGCCGCGCTGCGTGGAAGCATGCCCCGTGGGCATCAACATACCCCACTTCATACAGAACATCAAGGACGAGAACTTCAACCAAGCCTATGTAACCATCAGCCGCGACTCGGCCCTGCCCGCCGTCTGCGGCCGCGTATGCCCGCAAGAGAACCAGTGCGAAGGCAGCTGCATCATGGGCGTCAAGTCCGACCCCATCGCCATCGGAGCCCTCGAGCGTTTCGTGGCCGACAACCACCGCGAGAAATCCAAGCCCCAGTCCCAGTGCTACCCCGCCGGCCGCAAAGTGGCGGTGGTCGGCAGCGGCCCCAGCGGCCTCACCTGCGCCGGCGACCTCGCCAAGCAGGGATACCAGGTAACCGTCTTCGAGGCATTGCACCACGCTGGCGGCGTGCTCGTCTACGGCATCCCCGAGTTCCGCCTGCCCAAGCAGCGGGTGGTGGAACCCGAAATCGACAACCTGCGCCGCCTGGGCGTGGAGATACGCACCAACGTCATCATCGGCAAGAGCATCACCATCGACCAGCTCTTCAACGACATGGAGTACGACGCCGTCTATATCGCCTCCGGCGCCGGCCTGCCCAAGTTCATGGGCATCCCCGGAGAGACCCTCATCGGCGTCATCAGCGCCAACGAGCTGCTGACCCGCACCAACCTCATGCACGGCTACAACCAGGAGTACGACACACCCATCTACCTCGGCAAGAAGGTGATAGTGGTGGGCGGAGGCAACGTGGCCATGGACGCCGCCCGCACCGCCCTGCGACTGGGCAGCGAGGTAACCGTCGTCTACCGCCGCGGCCAGCAGGACATGCCCGCGCGGCGCGAAGAGGTGCACCACGCCATCGAAGAAGGCGTGCAGTTCCTGTTCCAGACCGCCCCTGTCGAGGTGCTAGGCAACGAGGACGGCAGCGTCCGCGCGTTCCGATGCGTCAAGATGGAGATGGGTGCGCCCGACGAACGCGGACGCCGCGCCTTCAAGGCCATCGAGGGCAGCGAGGTGGATATCGAGGCCGACACCATCGTGGCCGCCCTCGGCACCAGCCCCAACCCCCTCATCCGCACCACCACCCCAGGCCTGCAGTGCGAGCCCTGGGGCGGCATCAAGACCGACGAGCACGGGCAGACCAGCCGCAAATACATATTCGCCGGAGGCGACGCCGTCAGCGGTGCCGCCACCGTCATCCTCGCCATGGGTGCCGGCCGCAAAGCCGCCCGCGCCATAATGGACACCCTGGGGGAGCGGTAGGGACTCCCTAGGGGTTCTCTAGGGGAATACATCGGCCCTTTCCCATTATTTCCCATCGATGGGAAATAATGGTTACTTTGCCATCGGACACCGCCCACAGGCGACGCCGCGATGTTTTTTCCGCGCATGTGAAGATTTTTGTGTATCTTTGCACCGTCATAATAAAGCAGTGATGGATCAGAATAATCAGAATTTTCAGAATACTCTGAAGATTCAGAATAATCAAAAAATTCAGAAAACCAAAAAAGAAAGAAAATAAAGAAAAGAAACATATTATCAACATAAGCGTTTGCTGTTTGTTCCGACCAATGTGAAACGTGGAAAATTTCTCTAAGGCTAAAGGCATGACAAAAAGCAGATGCTCGCAGATGCGCGAGCACTTTGTCTGTCTTTAGAGGTAATTTCCACGACCGCACATTGGAGACGAAATTGCTCGCCTCTTTTTGTGTGGTCGTGAATAATCTAAAGAACGGGCCGCAAACCGCTACAACCAAACAGCAACCCTTATGCCCACAAAGAGCCTTATCACCGAGTTGCCGCGCATTGTGGCCGACGGCAACCGCGAGGCGGCGGCCATCCTCGACCGCCTCTCCTCCCCCAACCGCATCACCCTGCAGACCAACGAAGTCGTGCTGCCCGCCAAAGCCAGCAGCGCCATGCGGTTTCAGGGTAATCAGAATAATCTGAATGTACAGAATAATCCGATTGCCCAGAAAGACCTCAACCGCCTCATCTATGGCGACAACCTGCTGGCTATGCAGGCGCTGCTGGCTGGCGACCCCGCCACGGGGCTACCCTCGCTACGCGGAAAAGTTGACCTAATCTACATCGACCCGCCCTTCGACAGCAAGGCCGACTACCGCACCAAGCTGACCCTCCCCGGCGGCGACATCAGCCAAAAGCCCACCACCATTGAGCAGTTCGCCTATGCCGACACCTGGAAGGACGGCACCGTCAGCTACCTGCGTATGCTCTACCCTCGGCTCGTGCTGATGCGCGAACTCCTCTCCGACCACGGAAGTATTTACGTCCATATCGACTGGCACGTTGGGCATTATGTCAAGGTATTGATGGATGAGATATTTGGGAAAGAGAATTTCAGAAATGACATTGCTTGGTGCTATAGTGGACCAACGCCAACAAATACGACATTCGCAAGAAAGCATGATACAATATTATTCTATGCAATAGGAGAGGATTATACTTTCAATGTACAATACATAGAGCATAAAAGCGGACTGCACAATACCGGACAAGTATTTGGAAGCATAGATGGTGATAGCGATGCTGTGAGTGCCATGGAAGAACGGGGAAAGAAGTGTGAAGACTGGTGGACAGACATATATACAGGAGATAGGTACCGTTCAGAACAAGTTGGATACGCCACACAAAAGCCGACAAAACTACTTGAACGTATCATCAAGGCTTCCAGCAACGAGGGCGACCTTGTCTGCGACTTCTTCGGGGGTAGCGGCACTACGGCGGCGGTGGCCGAGCGGTTGGGGCGTAGATGGATAACCTCCGACATCGGCAAACCCGCCACGCTGGTGATGCGCAAGCGGCTGATTGACCAAGAGGTGAAGCCGTTCCTCTACCAGGCCATCGGCGACTACCAGAAGGAGATGATGCACGGCACCCGCCTATTCAAGAATATAGGTGAACTGAGCCAGGTGGTGATGCAGCTCTACGGAGCACTTCCCTTCACCACCGACCAAGTGCTGGATAGAAATTTCGGGTTCATTAAAGACGAGCGCACGCTGGTGTATGTGGACAGCCCCAACAAGCTGACCGGCCGGGCCACCCTGCGCCGCGCCAGCGAGGCCACACAGAGCCTGCTGGGCGGCGGATGGAAGCGATGCGTGGTGCTGGCTTGGAACTTCAGCTTCGACATCAGCGCCGCCATCGAGGAATACAAGCAGACGGTGGAGGTGCTGGTCATTCCGCCCGACCTGCTGGACAAACTCAAGAAGCAGGACCCCAAGCATCTATACGGCAAGGTGCGCTTCAGCGGCCTGCAATATCTCGCGCTACACCCCATAGAGAAACACACCACTGCCGACGGCGATGTGCTAACTATCCGCCTGAAGGACTACGTGCAGCTGTCGCCGGAGAGCATACCGCTCGACGAGAAAGACCGCGAGGCGGTGCGCCGCGTGATGGCCGAAGACCCATTGGCGTTGATAGAATACTGGAGCATCGACCCCGACTACGACGGCACGACCTTCCGCTCGCTGTGGCAGGACTACCGCGAGAACACGGCCATGGACCACGACCCGCTGCATTGCGTCTACCGCGCCGACCTGACGGTGCCGCACCGCGAGAGCCGCGCCGTGTGCGTCAAGGCGGTGGATGTGTTCGGGTTCGAGAGCGTGGTGGTGGAGAGGGTGTAGAGAGTTGTGAGTTATGAGTTATGAGTTATGAGTTATGAGTTGTGAGTTGTGAGTTAAGAGTTAAGAGTTTATGCAATACAATCAAGATAATATATCGCTGCTGCTGGCGCAGCGGCTGAAGGAGAAGGTGAACGCCGCCTGGGAGAGTGGCGAGATGATGGAGGCGGTAACGCCCGTAACGCGCGAACTGCTGCAGCACTGGTTCTGCGAGCCGTTTACGACAGAGCGGCCGATAAACTTTCACCTCGGCCAGCGGCAGGCCATACTCAACACCATCTACTTGCACGAGGTGGTGGGGGTGCAGACGGTGGAAGACAACTATGCCGCCGTGATGGTCGACGAGATGGGGATGGTGGACATGGGCACCCTGGCACAGGAGAAATACCGCCTGCCGAAGTATGCCGTCAAGATGGCCACCGGCACGGGCAAGACCTGGGTGATGCACGCCCTGGTGCTGTGGCAGATGCTCAATGCCCGCCACCCGGTGTACGGGACGACATCAAACGGAGGCGACCGCTACACACAGCGGTTCCTGCTCATCGCCCCAGGCATCATCGTCTACGAGCGGCTGCTCGACGCCTACCTGGGGAAAATGGAGCATGGGGCGCGGAATGTGGAGAGCTCGGACCTGCACAAATTCCAGGACCTGTTTCTGCCGCCGCAGTACCGCGAGGAGGTATTCAACTTTGTGCAGACCAACACCGTGAGCAAGGAGCAGGGCATCGGGCGCAAGGCCACGGGCGAAGGCATGATAGCCATCACCAACTGGCACCTGTTCCTGCAAGGGAGGGCGGAGGATTCTGAATATTCGGATTGTTCTGATTATTCGGATTATTCGGAGTTGGCAGACAAGTTGTTGCCGTTGCGGCCGGGTGTGGCTGCGGGCAACGCACTGGACATGCTGGACCGGCGCTACCTGCGCGGCACCGAGCTGGAATACCTGCACGACCTGGACAGCCTGATGATTATCAACGACGAAGCCCACCACGTGCACGAGAACGGCACGGACGAGGACGACGTGAAATGGCAGCAGGCCATCGACTACATACTGAAAGAAAAACGGTGCCGCGTGCAGGTGGACTTCAGCGCCACCCCCTACGAGCAGCGCGGCAGCGGGCGGCGGGGGCGCAAGGTACACTTCCCCCATATCATGGTCGACTTCGACCTGAAAGAGGCCATGCAGAACGGATTGGTAAAAACCCTCTCGCTCGACCAGCGGCAGGCACTGACCGAGCTGGAAGACCTGGACTACAGCGCCATCCGCGAGGGCAGGAACGTGATAGCCCTCAGCGAGGGGCAGAAGCTGATGCTGCGGGCCGGACTGGAACGCCTCAACCGGCTGCAGGAGGGATTCGCCAGCCTCAACAAGCATGCCAAGATGATGGTGGTGTGCGAAGACACCAAAGTAACGCCGCTGGTGGAAAACTACCTGTACACACAGGGGCTGAAAGAAGACGAGGTGCTGCGGGTGGACAGCGACGCCAAAGGCAACATGAAAGAGGCGGAATGGCGGAAAGTGAGCGAGCGGTTGAGCAGCATGGACGGCCACGCCACGCCGCGGGTGGTGGTGAGCGTGATGATGCTGCGCGAAGGCTTCGACGTGAACAACATCTGCGTCATCGTCCCCCTGCGCAGCAGCGAGAGCAGCATCCTGCTGGAGCAGGTGGTGGGGCGCGGCCTGCGCCTGATGTGGCGCGAACCGGAATACGCAGAGTCCAAGGCGGAGAACCGGAGACGCCTGCTGGTGGAGAAGCGCGAGCCGCTGAACTACATGGACATCCTCTTCATCGTGGAGCATCCTCGCTTCCGCCAGTTCTATGACGACCTAGTCAACAGCGGCCTGGCGGCCGTCGACACCGACGGCCCAGAATCCGGTCCCAATCCGCCGGGCGACATGCTGATGGCCGAACTCAAAGAAGACCACGAACGCTACGACATGACCTGGATCAACATCCTACGCGAAAGCGAGGAGCTGCTGGAGCTGCCGATGCCGGAGGTAGAAAGCATGGAGGTCTTCTCTGCCTACCCCCTCGAGCAGCTGCGCCGCTACCTGGCCACCCCGGGAGAGACCTTCGTCAGCCAGGCTGTGGCCATGAAGACCACCTTCGGCAAGTTCAACGTCAAAGCCGACCTCTTCACGGCCGGCAGCTACCACGAGTACCTGCAAAAGCTGCTCCGCATAGCGACACATCAACAAGCCAAAGAATACCCCACCCTGCAACAGGGCGGCGCAATGCTGCTGCAAACGATGGACCGATACATCCGCACCCGCCTCTTCGGAGAGGCATTCGACCCCTTCAGCGGGAACGACTGGAAAATACTGCTGGCACAGAACGGGATTGTAACCCAACACATTGTAAAGGTGATGGCATCCGCACTGTACGACCTGCAGCAAAAGGTGATGGTTACCGAGGCCGACGTGGAGGAGATACCCTTCTCGAGCGTGGCCAAACTGCCTGTGCGCGAGCAGCATTCACTAGAAATGCAGAAGACCATCTACACGCGGACCGCCTTCCCGAGCCACGGCGGCGGACTGGAACGGGAATTCATGGAATTTATCGACAACGACAGCGAGGTGGAGCGATGGCTGAAAATCAGCGAGACACGCCACCGGTTCGCCTCCATCGCCTATATGCGCACCGACGGACTGCTGGCCACCTACCACCCGGATTTCCTGGTAGCCACCGCGGAGAGCGTGTACATGGTGGAAACCAAAGGGCAGGACAAAGTGCGCGACCGCAATGTGCAGCAAAAGCGTCGGGCAGCCTCCGAATGGTGCGAGAAAATCAATCAACTGCCAGCCGAAAAACGCCATCACCGCACGTGGGAGTATATCCTGCTCGGCGAGAACGACTTCTATGGACTCTCGATGAACGGAGCCACATTCACCGACATCTGCAAGAGGTGCCATATCAGCACCTCAACGGCACAGGGCGAATTGAAATTCGACTAGGGCTGCCCCATCGGCATCAGAAAGGATGAAGATGCAAGAAACTGTCATACGATTTCTGAAAGAACGCATTTTCAAGAAGTTGGGGAGTGGAGGTCCTAGTCAAGTCCTACTCGGGTCCTAGTCAGGTCCTAGATAACTCCTGGGTGGGTCCTAGGTAACTCCTGGGTAGCTCCTGGTTGGAGGTGGATTTTAGAAGGAGTATGGTGGGGAGGACAGACAGCTCCTCATTTGCTGCTCAGGCCTGCTGCTCTGCGGCGGGCTTTTTGATCAGCATGGAGAGGACTACGCTGACTACCAGGATGCCGAGGATGACTGCGAGCGAGACCAGCGTGGGGATGTGCCAGTGGAAGAAGGTGGCGCCGATCATCTTGACGCCGATGAAGCAAAGCAGTGCACCGAGGCCGTAGTGGAGGAGCCAGAAGCGGTCGGAGACGTCGCTCAGGAGGAAGAAGAGCGAGCGCAGGCCCATGATGGCGAAGATGTTGGAGGTGTAGACGATGACGGGGTTCTGCGTGACGGAGAAGACGGCAGGGATGGAGTCGACGGCGAAGATGATGTCAGAGAACTCGATGACCAACAGCACGAGGAAGAGGGGCGTCATCTTGCCGGCGTGGAAGAAGTCGTGCCCGTGGCTCTCGGTGGTTACGGGGAAATACTTCGAGGCGAAGCGGACGACGGGGTGGTTGGCGGTGTCGATGTGCTCGTCGCCCTTGTCGCGGAACATCTTCACACCGCTGTAAATCAGAATCAGACCGAACACGGCCAGGAGCCAGGCGAACTTGGTAACCAGTGCGCCGAGGGCGAAGATGAAGATGAAACGCATGACGATGGCGCCGAAGATGCCCCAGAAGAGCACTCGGTGGTAGTACTCCTTCTTGATGCCGAAGGAGACGAATATCATGATCATCACGAAGATATTGTCGATGGAGAGGGATTCCTCGAGGAAATAGCCGGCGAGGAACTCGGAGACCATCTCGCGGCGGTAGCCCGCCACGTCGGCCACGGACTCGTGCGGCGGCATCATCCAGTCGCCGAAGAAATAAATCAGGACGGCGAACCCCATGGCCATGCCGACCCAGAAGACGGTCCACCAGGCCGCCTCCTTCACTCCCACCACATGGTCTTTTTTATGGAAAACAAACAAGTCAAGCACCAGCATGACCACCACAAAGGTCATGAAGAGCGTGAAAAACAAAGTATTCATATACAATATAATTAATCGTTTTCAGTTATTTTGACAATCGAGATTAACGCACACCATGGTAAAATATTGCGACCTTTTCAAAACTTTTTTCCGCATCGGCACCTTCACCCTGGGCGGCGGCTACGCGATGATTCCGCTGATGGAGCGCGAGATTGTCCGGCGGCACGGGTGGATGGACGAGGCGGCGTTCCTCGACACCATCTCGATTTCGCAGACGATGCCCGGCCTCTTTGCCGTCAACATGGCCACCCAGGTGGGCTACCGCCTGCGCGGGTCGCGCGGCTCGGCCGTCGCCATCGCCGGCAATATCCTGATGCCCATCGCCATCATACTCCTCATCGCGCTCCTGCTCCGCCAGTACAAGGATATTCCCACCGTGCAGCACATCTTCATGGGAGTGCGGCCGGCGGTGGTGGCGCTGATAGCCGCACCGGTGTTCACGCTGGCGCGGTCGGCAGGCATCACGTGGCGCACCTTGTGGATACCCGTTGCCGCCGCGCTCCTTATCTGGCTGTTGGGCGTGAGCCCTATACTCGTCGTCCTGGTGGCCGCCATAGGCGGATACCTGTACGGAAAACTGAAGACGGCATGATATTTCTCGAACTTTTCTACACCTTCCTGCTGATCGGGCTCTTCACCTTCGGTGGCGGGTACTCGATGGTGGCGCTTATACAAGACGAGGTGGTGTCGCACCACGGGTGGATGAGTGCGCAGGAATTCACCGACCTGCTGGCCATCAGCCAGACCACCCCCGGCCCTATCGGCATCAACACGGCTACCTATGCCGGCTACACCGCCGTGGCCAACGCCGGCTATCCGCCCGCCGCGGCCGTGGCGGGCTCGCTGGTGGCCTCGATGGCGGTGATACTGCTGCCCGTAGCGCTGATGCTTCTGCTGTGCCGCTACCTGGCCCACCATGCCGACAACCCGCGCATCGCCGCCATCATGCGCCTGCTGCGCATGGTGGTCGTCGGCCTCATCGCCGCCGCCGCGCTGCAGCTGCTCACCGCCGACACCTTCGGCCACCCCGGTTTCAACCTCCACTTTGTGGCCTCGCTAGCCATCTTCGCGGCGGTATTCCTTGCCGCCTACCGCTACAAAGCCTCCCCGATACTGCTCATCCTCCTCTCGGGCGCGGCCGGATGGCTCCTCTACCGGTAGGGGGTCTCTAGGGGAATGGTAGGGGAACGGTAGGGGAATACAAAGGCACTGGAAGGATATGGTAGCTTATGGTACATTTGAGACCACAGAAAAAAAATACACAAAGCAAAATACTCATAAACAGCACATTACATACATACTAACGCATTGTTGATAAAATAATCCCCCACAAGTCGTTTTTTTTTGTTAATTTTGCACTTCGGAAAATAATCAAACAAATAATAACAACATGAGCAATAAAAAGTACACCCTGGTCATCAACCCCGGTGCCACCTCGACCAAAGCCGCCATCTATGAAGGCGAAAATGAAGTCTTTACCGAGAACCTCTCCCACCCCATCGAGGAAATCCAGCAGTTCCACGAAGTAGCCGACCAGTTCGACTATCGCAAGACCGCCATCCTCGACATGGTGAAGCGCCACGGCATCTCGACCGACGAGATAGCCGTCGTCATGGGCCGCGGCGGCCTGACCCGCCCCTGCGAGAGCGGCTGCTACAAGGTCAACGACCTCATGAAGCAAGAGTGCCACGCCGGCATCCAGGGCAAGCACGCCTGCAACCTCGGCGCCCTGATCAGCGACGCCATCGCCCGTGAAATCGGCCTCGACGCGGCCTACATCGCCGACCCCGGCATCGTCGACGAGCGCCCCGAATACGCCAAAATCAGCGGCCACCCCGTGTTCGACCTCGACCCCTCGCGCGAAGGCGTCATCTGGCACTGCCTCAACCAGAAGATGACCGCCAAGCTCTACGCCCGCGAGCTCGGCAAGAAATACGAGGACCTCAACCTCATCATCGCCCACATGGGCGGCGGCGTCAGCGTCGGCGTGCACAAGCACGGCCGCTGCGTCGAGGTCAACCGCGCCCTCTGCGGCCTCGGCGCCTTCTCGCCCACCCGCTGCGGCAGCATCAACGCCAGCAAACTCATCGAAGTGGCCTGCAGCGGCAAGTACGACGAGGCCAAGCTGAAGAAAATCGTTACCGCAGAAGGCGGCTTCGTGGCCTACCTCGGCACCAACGACGCCTACGAGGTGGAGAAGAAAGCCCTGGCCGGCGACGAGAAATGCCAGCTGCTGGTCGAAGCCTTCACCTACCAGGTGGCCATGGAAATCAGCCGTCTGGCCGCTGTGGTCAACGGCAAGGTCGACGCCATCCTGCTCACCGGCGGCATCGCCTACAGCAAGCCCTGGATGGCCATGATCGAGGAGCGCATCTCCTGGATTGCCCCCGTCAAGGTCTACAAAGGCGAAAACGAGATGCTCGCCCTCGCCATCTGCGGCAAGGAAGTGCTCGACGGCGTGGAAGTCAAGGAGTATAAATAAGTAGACAGTAGTTAAGTAGCTACAGTAGTTAAGTAGTTAAGTAGTTAAGTAGTCAAGTAGTCAAGTAGTTAAGTAGATTAGACCCATGAAGAAAGCCTGCATTGTGCTGGCAGCCTGCGCCCTGGTGGCCAGTGCCTGCGCCCAGCAGCCCGAAGTGAAAATCAAGAAGGGCAAAGCCACCATGACTGAAGCCCACTACAACGAACTGCGCGCCAAGGCCGAAGCCTACGACCGCGCCATGGCCGGCCCCGTCTCGTTCAACGACTCGGCCTCCTACGCCATCGGACGCGACATCTTCAAGCAGTGGGACGCCCAGCAGCTCGGCATCAACGCCCAGCAGGCCGGCCTCGCCCTCATGGAATGCGCCCAGGCTCAGAGCCGCCTCGACGACCGTAGCGCCGACCCGCTGTTGCGCCGCTTCCAGCAGGAATTCGAACTCCGCAACAACCCCGCCGCCCGCGAGAACATCGAGAAAGGCGAGAAGTTCATGAAGGAAATCAGCAACAACAAGTCGGTCTACACCACCGCCAGCGGCCTCAAATACCGCCGCGTCAAGGAAGGCAACGGCAAACGCCCCAAAGCCACCGACCGCGTCAAGGTGCACTACACCGGCAAGCTCATCGACGGCAAGACCTTCGACAGCAGCGTCGACCGCGGCACCCCGCTCACCTTCCCCCTCAACCAGGTCATCCCCGGTTGGACCGAGGGTCTGCAGCTGATGGATGAAGGCTCGAAGTACTTCCTCTACGTGCCCTACAACCTCGGCTACGGCACCCGCGACATGGGCGACATTCCCGCTGGCTCCACCCTCATCTTCGAGGTCGAACTGCTTGAAATCAACCCCAAGGAGTAGCGTGAACACCTTCGGCACACGCTTCAGAATGACCACCTACGGCGAGTCCCACGGGCTCGCCGTAGGTGCCATTATAGACGGCTGCCCCGCAGGCATCCGCCTGGACCTCGAGGCCATCGACCGCGACCTGGCCCGCCGGCGCAGCGGCGCCCCGCGGCAGGAAGCCGATGAGGTGGAATGGCTCTCCGGCCTCCTCGACGGTGTTACCCTCGGCACCCCCATCGCATTCGCCATCCGCAACCGCAACACACGCCCCGAAGACTATGACGCCCTGCGCCACGCCTTCCGCCCCGGCCATGCCGACTACACCTACCGGCAGAAATACGGCCTGCGCGACCACCGCGGCGGCGGCCGCGCCTCGGCACGCGAGACGGTGGCACGGGTGGTGGCCGGCGCTGTGGCCAAGCAGCTGCTGGCACCGGTGGAAATCCACGCCGAGGTGGACCAACTGGGTCCCGAACTGGAGAACGACACCCGCGGCGGCACCGTCCGATGCCGCATCACCGGCCTCCCCGCCGGCGTGGGCGAACCCCTCTTCGGCAAACTGAACGCGCGGCTGGCCGCCGCCATGATGAGCATCCCCTCGGCCATTGGCTTCGAGATGGGCATCGGATTCCAAGCCGCCACCATGAGCGGCAGCCAGTACATCGACCGCTGGAACCCCGACGGCACCACACGCACCAACCACTGCGGCGGCGTGCAGGGCGGCATCAGCAACGGCATGCCGGTGGAGTTCCGCGTGGCCTTCCACCCCGTCCCCACCCTGCCCCAGCCTGTCGAATGCCTCACCGACGACGGCCGCCTCGAAACCCTCTCCATCAACGGCCGCCACGACCGTTGCCACGTACTGCGCACGCCCGTCATCGTCGAAGCGATGGCGGCACTGACCCTCATGAATTATGAATTATAACCTATGAAAAAGACACTCGCCCTGGCGGCCCTGGCGCTCACCCTGGCCGCCTGCAACACCGACGGATTCACCATCAGCGGCACCCTCGACGGCGGCGCCGGCAAGGTGCTCTGGCTCGAGGAGATAGCCCCCGAAGGCCCCATCTTCATCGACTCCATCCCCATTGACAGCCGCGGAAACTTCAAATACCGTTACACCCCTCCCTATCGCAGCCTGTACAACCTGCACACCTCGGAGAACAACTACATCGTAACCCTGCCCGACCGCGGCGAGCACATACAGATAACGGGCAGCTGGGACAACCTGTCGCTCTCCTACCGCATCACAGGTTCGCCCGAGAGCCAGCTGCTGTGGCAGCTGCAGCAGTACACCAACGACGGTTCCATCATCCTGCGCTCGCTGGTCGACACACTGACCCACTACGAAAACCTGCTCTTGGCCGACCAAATCACCGAGGCGGTGCTCGACAGCGTGAAAACCCAGACCGACTCGCTCTACCACACGGCATTCCTCGAACAGCAGGAATACATCGACCGATTCATCGACGAAAACCGCGGCTCGCTGGCCACGCTCATCGCGCTCTACAAGCCGTTCAACAACCGTCTCATCATCGACCCGCGCTCGCCTATAAGCATCGAATACTACGACATGGTGCTCGAAGGGCTGCAGGAACAGATGCCCGACAACCCGCACACCCTGCGCTTCAAGAACACCACCGAGCACCTGCGCAGCTCACTGGCACGCCAGGCCGAACAGTGAGCCGGCACCTAGCGCCCCTTGCCCTCCATCCGCTCCAGCAAAGCGCGCATCAGGGCTAGAAAACCGTTGTAATTCTCCAATCCGCAAGCCTCACAAGTGTCTTGCGGATTGTGGTATCCGCCGTAGCGCCCCCCAAGCGTGTAGATGAACACCGCCGGACAGTGGGGCGTAAAGAAGTAGTGGTCGCTATTGGCGGCATTGGGACGCCGCGCAATCTTGGCGGCAAAGCGATGCTCACCGTTAATCTCCTCCAGCAGGTCCACAAAGGGCTTGGTGCGCCCATCCTCGGCGTTGACCACCATCAGCCCCTCGTTGCCGCCACAGAAGAGATCGAGGTTAATCAACAGCTTTATCTTATCCAGCTTTACAAGCGGAATATCAGCAAAATAACCAGAGCCGATAAGACCCGCCTCCTCGCCACCGAAGAAGAGAAAGACGTAGGTGTAATGGTGCTCCCCGCGACTGAGCACACGGGCAAGGTCCAGCACCGCCGCCGTGCCGCTGGCATTGTCGTGGGCACCAAAGAAGATGGTGTCGCCATGCATGCCGAGGTGCTCATAGTGGGCAGTGAAGACCACCATCGTGTCGCTCCGGCCAGGCAGGTAGGCGCAGACATTCTGCGAGCGGTAGCCTGCCTGCACGATGGGCGGCTGGGTGCGCGTCTGGGGGAAACGGAAGTACTGGAAGTAGTTCTTTGCCAGAGGCTTGACACCATAACTAGCCAGTTCCCTACGCAAAAACTCGGCGGCAATCGAGTCGCCCCGATGCTGCATGCCGCGCCCGTACATCTCAGGCGAGGCAAGTGCGCAGATAATCCTGCGGGCATAGCTGGTGTCCTGCGCCTGCAAGAGACTGTAGAAGGATACTTGAATACAGAGTATCAGACTGATACCGACAAATTTCAGAAGCCGGGAAGGTCTAGCCATAAGGTGGGGAGCATAAGGATGAAACCAATAACGATAAGCGCCACGATGAATTTCCACGCCCAACGGAGCCACGTGCCGTAGGGGATGCGGGCGATACCCAGCACACCGATAAGGACACCGCTGGTGGGGGTAAGCATGTTGGTGAAGCCGTCGCCAAACTGGAAGGCCAGCACGGTGGTCTGTCGCGAAACATGAATCAAATCAGCAAATTGCGCCATAATGGGCATGGTCAGGGCAGCCTTGGCCGAGCCGCTGGGCATGACGAGGTTGAGTAGCGTCTGGAAAAGATACATCACGCCGAGCGACGTAACCTCGCCCGTCTGCGCCAACGAACGCGTGAGGCCGTATAGGAGGGTGTCTATCACACGTCCATCCCTGAGGATGAAGATGATACCGCTGGCCAGACCCACTACCAGGGCGGCCGAGAGGATGTCCTTGCAACCAGCGAGGAAGAGCTTGGCGATGTCGTCGGCCCCCTGCCGGTCGATGATGCCGGCCAGGATGCCCATGGCGAAGAAGAGGGCCGAAATCTCGGCGATGTACCAATGCCAGACCAGCACACCGACCACGAGCGCCACGACAGTGAGGAAGAACAAACCCAGTATCAGTGCCTGGCGGGTGGTGAGCGACTGCTGCTCGGTGGACTGCACACGGCTGCGCCAGTAGTCATCCAGCCGGTAGACGGGGCTACGCTCAGGATTGAGCTTTACTCTGTGGGCGTACCACAACACGAAAGCAATTCCCAACACGGTGAGTATCAACCAACAAGCCACACGGTATTCCAAGCCGGAGAAGAGCGGCAAATCGGCGATGCCCTGGGCGATACCGATGGTGAAGGGATTGAGCATGGCACCCGCAAAGCCCACATGCGCAGCCACATAGCACATACATACGCCCACTATCGAGTCGTAACCCATCGAGATGGCCAACGGCACGAACACCACCACAAAGGCAAGGGTCTCCTCGCTCATGCCGAACACAGCCCCGAAGAGGCTGAACAGAAGCATCACCAGGGTGATGATGATATTGTCGACACCCAGCTTACTTACTAACTTATAGCGACTTAACCGTTGCACACGGCGCAGGAAAGCCATGACGCCCACATCGATGGCATGGCTGTTGTTGACTATCCAGAAGGCACCGCCGACCATAAGGATAAAGATGATGATGTCGGCCTTGTCAACGAAGCCGTTGAACAAGGCGGAAAAGACCTGCCAGGTCTGCGGAGCGCGGTCGACGAAATGGAACGAGTCGGAGAGCACCACCTCGCGGCCATCGACCGTGTGGCGGAGGAATTCGCCAGCCGGCACCACCCACGTCATCACCGCCGCCAGCACGATAAGCGAGAAGACTATGGTAAAAGTATGCGGTATGCGTTTCATGCTTTTCAATTAGTTTCGGAGTGCAAAGATACGCTTTTTTCGGCATACGGGAAAAAATAATTTGGCCGAATGGCAAAAAAGTCGTACTTTTGCAGTCGGAATTATAGACAAAATATGATTAGAACAAACCCAATACCCTCAACGAACATTGCAGACATATACATGTCTGTCCTTGCGTCGTTGAGTGTGGATGACAGACTGGACTTGATAGCAAAACTCTCATCCTCTATCAAGAACGCGCCCCGTCCTACCGCCTATGCTACCGATGATTTGCGCACCCTGTTTTGCGGAGAGTGGGGCAAGGCCGAAGAACTGCGAGACCGTGTTTATTCTGGTCGCGAAGTTATGAATTGGTAGTAACTATGGCACAGTATCTGTTAGACACCGACATCTGTATTGAGCTGTTCCACCATAACGAGCAGGTTATTAAAAAGATTGAAACCGTAGGCAGGAAGAATTGTTTCGTGTCGGAAATTACCATAGCAGAATTATTCTACGGTGCCGCAAAATCGGGTCGCGAGGAGAATTTTAGCGATGTACAACGCATACAGACAGTATTCGAAGTCATTCCACTAAGCCCCTCGTTGCGTTTATATGGCATCAACAAGGCATCCCTTCAGGCAAGTGGACTGTCTGTTGGCGAATTTGACCTGCTCATAGGATCCTGTGCAGTCCACAACAAGCTTGTGATGGTAACATCGAATCTAAAGCATTTCTCACATATTCCAAATATTGAACTGGAAGACTGGGCAAAAAAATCAAAGCATACCAAATAACCTATGCAAACAGCATAATAAATAATATACAATGACATAAAATAGAATTAGACAAAAATAAAATAGAGCTTGAAGTGCTTGTTCTCCTGTAACGAATGACTGGTAATCAAAGTGACGAGAATAACGCAACGATAGTTCACGCATTGGCGTGGAATATTCGTTCCTTATTTGTCACAAGGGTATTTTTACCAGTCGCCCGTTACAGAAATAAGGATTTAATCAGGAATACGAAGGTTTCGCGCCTTTTCCATATCCTTACTTTGACATCAGCTTCCGGCTCACAACACAAGCAGGGAAGCCGAAAACTGTTTAAAGAGTAGGCGAACAATATACAACGTATCTAAATGGCTAAAATTGTTCACGGCTCTTATGGAGCATTGCTTTGGGATAAACGATGGCGCGAAAAACGGCAACGGATTCTTGCACGTGATGATTATAGATGTGCCATATGTGGCTCCAATGAAGAACTGACCGTCCACCACAAACAATATCACATTACACACGATGGGAAAAAGTATGTGCCATGGAATTATGATGACAAGTATTTGATTACTCTATGTAAACATTGCCATCGGTCAGGACATTCTAAATATTCCGTCCCAACAATGATTATTCACAACTAAAAATCAATCAATAATGGCATTATTTAGCAGAAACAAAAATGAGGAAAATGTAGCACAGCCTACCACCTCACAACTGGCAGCAGCCGAAGAAATGAACTATGATGGCACTACGCGCCCCAGACCCGAAGTGCGAGAGGAGGATTTCATTGATACAAGCGACCCCAATAAGCCTCCTCAACAAACCGAAACACAAACCGTACCATCCGAAAAACGCACAGTAGTGGAGTACACTCTCGGTATGCCAATTGACGGTGTTTACATGTACATGGAGAAAGATTGGGAAGAATCTGGCAGACAAGATGCTGCCAATAATCCAGATATGACCTATATGGAGACTAAGGTCGAGATTATTAAACAAGGACTGCAACGTCGATTTGAACTAACTCGACTAAAATACAACAAGATGATACGCGAATACACGTCACGCGTGGACACCCTTAATCAGTTTGGGCTTTCCGGCACAATGACAGAATTGGAGGCTCACATTGAAACATGCAAAGAGCATCTTCAGAAGCTGAACGAATTGGAGGACAAGTTTCACAAGGACGATCCCGCCTTACAAAGCATGACAAAATCATACCGAAGAGGGTTTACCCTTGGAGTAGCCATGAAAGCACAAGAGTCTATCAAAGATAACAGCTACGGGATATGAGAAAGTATCGAGAATGGAACGATAAAGTAAGGTGCGGCTTTATCGGATGGAACTACAATCTGCTTTCTCAATGCGGAGAAGCGTCGCATCGGCTACTGAAAATCTATAGCAGTGCAGTGCTAATCATCATGATACTGTGGTTTGTCATCGGCAGTGTATTCTCTCAACGTTACATTGGCGTTACCTCGTACTGGGGGCAATTGCTTACAGGTGCCGCATTTGCACTGATTGTCTATTTTATCGAGCGTATCATCATTCTACACATGGGAGGGAAAGGCATATATGCATTCCGTACTGTTCTCGCAATATGCATGGCAATTCTTGGGGCTTTTATCTTCGACCAGATGATATTCCGTAACGACCTTGAGGAAGCCATTCGAACAGAGGAACGCTCCAAGATAAAAAAAGAATATCAAGAGAAACTGACAAGTGCACACGATGAACTTGCAAAGATTAAGATTGAAAATGATTCTCTGAATGCAGAGATTAACCTGCATCCTTATGTAATTCAGACTGATGTTGAAACAACAACATCAAATCAAGTTGACTCTCTCGGAAACAAACAAAAACAAACGACAATATCTCGCAGGCAAGTGCCCAATCCTCTCAACGAACAAGTTCGATTCAATAATGACCGCATTCAACAATATCAGATTGAGATAATGCAGTATCGTAATGCTAACATTGACGAGGAGGTGGATATTCGAATCAAAAATAAGAAAACAGGATTCCTCGAAGAGTTAAAGGCATCTGTTTCTGTAATCTTTGAAACATGGATTTCAACTATTTTCTATGCGGTGATGACCCTCGTTCTATTGTGTCTGGAGCTTTTCGTGGTGTCGTTAAAGTTCTTTAAGTCGAAAAAATGTGAGTATGATTTAATTGTAGAACACCAACTGAACGCAAAAACCATACAACTTCAAAACCAATGGAGAGAACTCAACAGAAAGTATGTAACTAAAACATTGGAATGCACGTCAGAAAATGAGTTGCATTAACACTCTGTACAAATAAGAAAAAGATGAAACTCTGTCCGCCTTTTTAACCCAAGTCAGCCATAAGTAGAGGAAATTGGTGGGTTAAATGCCAGCCAGCTGTTGCGGTAGCGGGGGTCTTGGCTGACGTCGGGGCCGAACCAGGCGGGGGTAATGAAGGCGTCGGCGGCGGCGAGGGTGGGGAATTCCACCTCGACGAGGAGCAGGCCGGCGTGGGCACCGTGGAAGATGTCGAGCTCGGCGGTGAGGCCGCCGTCTAGGGGGACGCGGTAGCGGGTCTTGTGGACGAGGTTGCCGTCGCACTTGGCGCGCAGGTGGGCGTAGCGGTCGGCGCTGAGGGCGAACTCCTCCTCGCGGTTCTGGATGGCCGACGAGGCGGAACGCACCTTTTCCTTGACGGTGAGGATATAAGCATCGCCCGCCCTGCGGATGCGCAGGGTGGGCGATGTGCATAGGTATCCTTGCTCAATCTCGACGTGAGGGTGGCTGTCGATGTCGGTAGGCAGCTCACGGACAAGATATTTGCGCTCGATTTCCATCAGAGCGTGGCGAGGTAGTCGGTAACGTTCTTCTCGATGCGGGCGGCGACGTCGGGGCAGTCGTCGGCCTTCTGGAAGCGCTCGCCGGTGATATGCTCGTAGAGCTCGATGTAGCGGTCGGAGATGGAGGCGACTATCTCGTCGGTCATCTCGGGCACCTGCTGCCCCTCCTTGCCCTGGAAGCCGTTGGCCATCAGCCACTCACGCACGAACTCCTTGCTGAGCTGGCGCTGGTGTTCGCCACGGGCGAGGCGTTCCTCGTAGCCGTCGGCGTAGAAGTAGCGGCTGGAGTCGGGCGTGTGAATCTCGTCGATGAGGTATATCTTGCCGTCGCATTTGCCGAACTCATACTTGGTGTCCACCAGGATGAGACCCTTCTCGGCGGCCATCTCGGTGCCGCGCTGGAAGAGGGCCAGGGCGTAGCGCTCCAGCTGGTCGTAGTCTTCCTGACTGACCAGCCCAGTGCGGATAATCTCCTCGCGGCTGATATTCTCGTCGTGCCCCTCGTCGGCCTTGGTGGTGGGGGTTACGATGGGGGTGGGGAACTTCTGGTTCTCGACCATGCCCTCGGGCAGGGGCACGCCGCAGAGGGTGCGGGCGCCGGCCTTGTACTCGCGCCAGGCGGAGCCGGCCAGGTAGCCGCGGACAATCATCTCCACCTTGAAGCCTTCGCACTTCAGACCCACGGTAACCATCGGGTCGGGGGTGGCGAGCTTCCAGTTAGGGAGGATGTCGGCGGTGGCATCGAGGAACTTGGCGGCTATCTGGTTGAGCACCTGACCCTTATAGGGGATGCCCTTGGGGAGCACCACGTCGAAGGCCGAGATGCGGTCGGAGACCACCATGGCCATGTAGCGGTCGTCGATGTTGTAGACGTCGCGCACCTTGCCGACGTAGAGGCTCTTCTGCTTGGGGAAATTGAAATTGGTTTTTACAATAGCATTCATAATATTATTCATCTAATTTATTGGCGAAGAAGGTGAAGTTGACCTTGCCGTAGGCGCGGTGCTGCCAGAAGTGGGGATGCTCCTCGAACTGGAACTCGCGCGGATGCTCGAGGATGAAGATGCCGTCCTCGGTGAGCACCTCCGACTGGAAGACCAGGTCGGGCAGCGAGGCCAGCCCCTCGAGGGCGTAGGGCGGGTCGGCGAAGACGATGTCGAACTTGCGGTTGGCCCGCTTGAGGAGGTCGAACACGTCGGCTCGCACCACACGCAGGTTGCGGACATCCATGCGGGCCGCCTCGGACTTGATATAGTCGGTGCAGTGGGCATTGATGTCAATGGAGGTAACCTCGCGCACACCACGCGAGACGAACTCGAACGACACGGCGCCCGTGCCGGCGAAGAGGTCCATCACCGTGCACTCCTCGAAGTCGACATAGTTGTTGAGGATATTGAAAAGGCTCTCGCGTGCCATGTCGGTGGTGGGGCGCACGGGGAGGCTGGCGGGCGGGTTGAGGCGGCGGCCTCGGAGGGTTCCGGCGATGATGCGCATAGGTTAGAGTATCAGTGCGTTGCGATAGGTATGCAAAGTCTTGAAGGCGGGGTTGAGGAACGAGGTGTGGTGGCCGGTGAAGAGGGTGGCCGTGGGGAAGTAGGGGCGCAGCAGGGCGAAGCGCTCGCGGGTGGCGTCGCCACACATAAGCAACTCGGCATCAGGGGTCTCGAGGCCGAAACTCTTGATGATTTCCACCGTATGGAAGAGGGCTTCGTTGTCGTTGGCGAAGGGGATGGTGTTGCCGAAGACGTAGTTGCCGTTGCGGTAGGCGGCAAAGTCGATTCTGCCCTGGCGCCAGTTGGCCAGCAACACCGGGTGGTCCTGGCTGCGACGGCAGAAAGGCGCGGAGGCCAGCTTGACGTGCTGGTTGAGCACCGTGGTGCCGGGGATGGCCACTTTGAAGGCGGTGGCCACGGTGTCGTCGGCTGCATAGACGGCGGTGGACTGCAGCGAGGGGCAGGGGGTGGCCATGATGGCCGTGGCATCGCTGCCCACCAGCTTGAGGTACTGGCGGTTGGCGGCGGGCGAATAGAGCTCGTCCGGCACCCAGGCGCTGTGGTCGGAGAGGACGACAAGCTCGATGGCGGCGTAGCCCAGCGGACGGATGCCGGCCTCGGCGAAGAATGCCTTGACATCGGCCATGACGGCGGTCATCGAGGCGGCGTGGCGCCCTTCGGCCTCGCCAAAGGTGAGGAGCACGCCCGAGGTGCTGAGCTCGGAAAAAGAAAATCCATCAGCCCTGAGGCAGATGGATAATCTCTTTTCGTGGGCTGCAACCTCGTTGCCACTGGCAATCAGGGTTTTGCAACTATAAGGCATAGTCTGTTATTCGAAGTTACCATCGGTTACGGCCTGGGTCATGTCGCCCACTTTCCAACCGGCATAGCGGCCGGCGACCTTGGAGACCTCGTCGATTTTGTTGACTACGAGCTGGTGGTCCATGTCGGAGAGCAGCTGGGTGAGGGGCACCTTGCACTCGAAGACGGGCACGAAGAAGCCGCTCTTCTCGAGCATACCGGCCTGGAGGTCGAACTCATTCTTCTCCTCCTTGGGATAGGGCACATAGCGCAGGTTGCGGATTTCCTCGTCGGTCAGCTGGCGCTTCTTGCCATCGGCGCCGACGATGGGCAGCTTGCCGTCCTCGCGCAGCTTGGCGATGGGGTTGACAAAGACCTCCTGGCGGGTGATGTAGCCCAGCTTGACGGCCTCGTTCTCGGGCACCTCGTTGATGTCCACATCGGCGGGGATGACGTCGCGGTTGATGATTTTGGAGACGACCTTCATGCTGTCCTCGGTCATAAGGCGGTTGATGAGGGTGTCGAACGAGCCGGTGAACTTGCCGTAGGTAACCTTGTAGGCTTCCTCGAGGGTGCGGATGGACTTGAGCTTCTCGGCGCAGGCGTCGCGGCGCTTGGTGTACTCGGAGTCGAAACGGACGGGGGTCATGATGCTGTTGTACAGCCAGTAGGCGAGGCCGATGATGGCCACTGCCAGCACGATTTGGATGATTGTTCTACCTTTCATATTGGGTTTTCTATTTTTGATTTCGGGTGTAAAATTCGGGTGCAAAGATACGAAAAAATTAAGAATCGAAAACGAAAAAAAATAAAAAACTGCTGCGGCATGGATATTGTCGGCGAGCAAATACACGTCTATCAGCCTTTTACACCTCCCATGCCCTGCCTGCTTTTTTTGTCTCACGCACAGGCAAAAGAAGGCACAACCACAGCCGGCCCGCCACTGCGCCCCACCATTTTACCACAGAAATGCAGCCGGCCATCCTGCTGCCCCCAACGCCACGGGCTTCCCTAGGGGAATGGTAGGGGAACGGTAGGGGAATACAAAGGCCCTTTCCCATTATTTCCCATCGATGGGAAAATTTGGATACTTTTGCTAACATTCACAACCCAGTTGGAACATCCCTTACAATTGGAATCTGTGTGCTTTTCAGCAACATGAGAATTATTGCCAACACAATCACAACGATGAAAATCTTCTGCCCGATGGTCAGTTCCGACCATTCCTTTGGAGCGTCATCGTTGGTTTTCTTGGAAGCTTTCTTTCCCATATATTTAACTTATCGGTCCTGCTCGCGGTGGCGGAGACTGACGGTGCAGGCTGGGTAGGTCTCTGAAAGCCAGCGGGCCACCTGCTCGGCGCAGTAGACGGAGCGGTGCTGTCCGCCGGTGCAGCCGAAAGCCACTTGGAGGTGGGTGAAACGGCGCTCGAGGTATTTCTCAACACTCTGTCCCACAAGCGCCTTGGCATGGCCGAGGAACTGGTCGACGGCAGGCTCTTTCTGCAGGAACTCTATCACGGGGCGGTCGCGGCCGGTGATGGCCTTGTACTCGGCGTAGCGGCCGGGGTTGGGCAGGGCGCGGCAGTCGAAGATGAAGCCGCCGCCGTTGCCGGAGGGGTCCTCGGGCAAGCCCTGCTTGTAACTGAAGGAGAGGACGGTAACGGTGAGTGAGGAGTGAGGAGTGAGGAGTGAGGAGTGAGGGGTGAGGGGTGAGGAATTTCCACTTTCCACTTTCCACTTTCCGCTTTCCACTACCGACAGCAGGGCACGGTTGAGTTCGGGGAGGAGGGCGATGGGGATGGGATGGTTCTCGAGGAGGGCGCGCAAGTTGTTGAGGGCAAGCGGGATGCTCTCGATGAAGTAGGGCTTGCGCTCGTAGAGGCCGCGGTAGCCGTAGGCACCAAGGGTCTGGAGGATGCGGACGAGGACATAGCCCCAGAAGTGGCTCATCCACTGCCGCTTGTCGTCGCCATTGATGCCGCGCACGGCCAGGTAATGGTTCAGCAATTCGAGACGCAGGGGCTCGGGCAGGTCGCTCTTGGCGGAGTAGAGCAGCGAGGCCACGTCGTACTGCGCCGCCCCTCTCCTACCCCCTTGGTAGTCAATATAGTAAAGCCCTTCCGATACCATAATGTTGCGTGGATTGAAGTCGCGGTAGAGGAAGTAGTCGCAGTCGGCTTCAAGGAGGAAGTCGGCCAGGTGGTGGAAGTCGTCCTCGAGGAGCTGCTCATCGAAGTCGATGTGTCCAAGCTTGAGGAAAAAGTACTTGAAATAATTGAGATCCCAAAGGATGGACTGGCGGTCGAAGGCGGGGCGCGGGTAGGCCACGGAGAAATCGAGGTCGGCGCCGGCCTGCTGAATGGCGGCCAGGTCGGCAAGGGCCTGGCGGTAGAGCGCCAGCATTTCGGCATCGAATCCCCTACCCTGCCGCCGCTTGTCGAGCAGGAGGCCATAGAGCGACTGGTCGCCGAGGTCCTGCTGGAGGTAGCGTCGGTGGTCGTCGCTGACGGCGTAGAGCTGGGGCACGGCGATGCCCTTCGCCATAAAATGGCGGGTGCAGGCGATGAACGCCTCGTTCTCGCGGAGGTCGTCGCCTATGGTGCCGATACAGCGGCGTGTGGCCCCGCAGAGGCGGTAGTAGCGGCGGTTGGAGCCATTGGCTCCCAAGGCGAGGCACTCGGTGCATGCCTCGCCTGCCCATTGCTCAAAGAGCTGCTGCAGGAGCTGCATTACTCTTCGGTGTGCTCTTCAGCGGCGCGGCCGGCCTCGGCGGCGGCACGGGCCTCGGCTTCCTGCTGCTGGCGCACCTCGTCGAGCATGCGGCACTTGCCGGTGAAGACGGCGCCGGGCTCGATGGAGAGCTTGTTGATAAGGATGTCGCCGCGGACACGGGCGGTGGCGTGGAGCGAGAGGAGTTCCTTGACGGAGAGGTTGCCGTTGACCGAGCCGATGATGTTGGCGTTCTGGCAGAGGATGTTGCCATTGACCACGCCGGTGTCGCCGACGACGAGCTTGCCGTCAAGCTGGATGTTGCCCTCAAGGGTGCCGTCGAGACGGAAATCGCCGCTGGCGGTGATGTCGCCCTTGATGAGGGTGCCGTTGTTGATGATGTTGATGGAGCTGTTTTCTACTTCCATTGTTCTAGCCATAATTTAAAATTGTTAATGTATTGATTATTTGTATTTGTTGACGTAATATTTGCGGAAGAAAGGCAGGTAGGCCGCCGGGTTCTTGCGGTTGTAGAAGGTGGCGTAGTTCTGGGTGGAGATGGCGAACTCCTGGTGGTCGCTGTCGGCCAGCTGCTTGAGGGGGCTCTCGTCCTGCTGCAGGTGGCGCCAGTAGTTCATGGCCTCGGCGGCCGACATGAAGCGGTGGATGGTGATGAGCTGGGTGGTGTCGGTGAAGAGGGTTGTGTTGACCTTGTAGCCCGAATTGGAATAGTACTGGCTGTTGAAGGCGGCCACCTTGTACTGCAACTCGGTGGCGCGTACATTCCGGTCGTTGACGAGGATGACGACGTAATATTGTTGGTTCTCGCGGAAGCGGTAGACCTGCGACTCCGGCGGCAGGGCCTCGTCCTGCTGTGAGGTGCGGGGTGTGGTGGGCGAGACGGTGGCGGCGGCAGTGGTATCCTGCGGGAGCACCTGGCGACGGACGCGCTGCTCGTCGAGGTCGGTGATGGTCTCGCTGGAGGTCAGGGCGGCGAAGGCTGTGTCGTCGCGCAACAGCTCGAGCTGGGCTTGCGCCAGCGGGATGATGCTGTCGCCCTGCGGAGCCTGCGAGAGGAGGGTCTCGAGGGTGGCCACGGCCTCGGGGCGGTCGCCCATGCGCGCCTGGGCAAGGGCCTTCCAGTAGCGGAAGCGTCCCAGCTGGGGCATGCCGGCATAGACCTCCTCGGCCTCGTCGACCGAACGCAGCACACCGGAGTAGCGGCGCGAAGCATACTGCGCATAGACGGCCTCGTAGTCCTCCTCGATGCGGCGGTCGCGGCGGAGGAGCTCCTTGTAGTACTCGTTATCGCGTATGAGGTTGGCGAAGTCGCTGTCGGGGAAGCCCATGAGGACCATGTCGCGGTAGTAGTTGGCCTGCGGTGTGTTGCCTTGTCGGTCGTAGATGCGGTAGAGCATGTAGAACGCCTGCACCACCTCGGGATGCGACGTGTAGTCGGCGGCCAGGCGGTGGTAGCACTCCAAGGCGCGGGGCTCATTGCCCACGCCGTCGTAATAGATGTAGCCGGCATTGAGCAGGCAGATGGAGGTGAGCGAGTCGATGGAGTCGAGCTGCTGCTGCAAAGTGGGGAGGTCCTTGAGGTAGTAGGCGGGGCTGTGGGGGTCGTCGGGGTTGCCGGCTTGAGTGAGGAGTGAGGAATTGGGAGTGAGGAGTGAGGTATCGGACGTGCTGTCGTCGCCAGGGGAATCCTCGTCCAAGGCGATGGACATGAGGGTCTTGCTGGAGAGGCACCAGAGGTCCTCCAGGCCACGCATGCCCCAACGCTGGCGGAAGGTCTCCTTGCCTTTCTGCACGGTGGTGGGGTTGTAGAAGTACCAGTCGCCGGTGAGGGTGTTCTGCTGTGCCTTGCTCTCGCCCAGTATCTCAGCCAACAGCTCACGCTCACGCGCCTCGGCCTCACGGCGCTTCAGTTCCTCGATGCGGTCGTTGATAAGCTTGGCGCGCTCGTCCTCGGGCATGGCGGCCACCAGGAGGAGGCTGTCGTTGCGGGTGTATACGCGGGTATAGGAGACCAGCTCGGTGAGCATCTCGTGGCGGCGGCGAATGTGGTCGTATCGGGGATAGTCGGGCTGGATGCACTGCATGGCGGTGTCGTAGTAGACCTGGGAGAGGTCGTAGTTCTGGAACTGGTCGTACTGCACCTCGGCCATGCGGAGCGACGAGAGTGCCTTCTGGGCCTTGTTGGCGGTGGCGGCGGCCACGGAGAGGCGGTAGTTGTCGCAGGCTTCGCGGGGCTGCTTGATACCGAGGTACATCTCGCCTTTGGCGAAATATATTTGGTCGCGGTACTCCTCGTTCTTCTTGTCGTTAAGCAGGTCGTCGAGCTGGCGCTCGAGGCGGCCGATGTCGGCATGCTGCAAGTCGGCGCAAGAGGCTTCGCCGAGCTTGGCGTTGAACTCCATGACGTAGGGCGGCGAGTAGCGCAGCACCTCATGGTAGTACTTGGCGGCCACCGAGCGGCGGTCCAGCTGGCGATAGATCTGGGCCAGGATGAAGGTGAGGCGCGCCTTGGCCTGGCGGTCGGAGGAGGCATCGACGGCCTGGTGGATGTACTCGACGGCCTTCTTGTACTTTCCTTGCGGGAGGGTGGCCTCGACCATGGCCATATAGAGCTTGTCGCGCTGCGAGCGGGTGAACTGGCTCTTGGCCAGTTGCTGCACAAGCAGGTCGAGGGTGGCCTCGGCCTCGGCGTAGCGTTTCTCCATGGTCATGCAACGGGCCATGAGCACGGCGCCCTCGTCGCCGGCACGGGTGCCCTGGAACTGGGAGATGAGGATGTTGCAGGTGTTGACGGTCGAGGCGTAGTCGCGCTTGTAGAAGGAGGCATAGGCGGTCAGCAGGTAGCACTCCTTGATGTAGGGCACATGCTCGCGCCCCTTGACGAAGATGCTGTGCTTCTTGATGCCCTTGACGCCCTTCTCGATGGCGCGGTCCATTTCGGGATAGACCGAGCGGGCGTTCTCGTCGGTGCCGAGGGGTTCGACAGGGAGCATCTGGGTGTAGTCGTCGACAACCGAGGCGTAAAGCTTCTGGCGCCCTTCCTTGATGCTCTCGTTGCCATTCCACCAGACGTTGTAGTGGGTGGTGATGTTGTGGTACTGGATATTGGTCCACTTGGCCTTCTTCGTGGAACAGGAGGTGAAAATAAACAAAGACAACACAGACAACAGGGACAACATGGAAAGTGCCACATGCACTTTCCCGTTCCGGCGCGTGTGGCGCCGGAGTGGTTGTCGATGTTGTTGGTGTTGTCGTGTCATGGAATTATACGTTGAATCGGAAGTGCATGATATCGCCGTCCTGCACAACGTAGTCCTTGCCCTCGACGGCTATCTTGCCGGCCTCGCGGCATTTAGCTTCGGAGCCCAGGGCGACATAGTCGTCGTACTTGATGACCTCGGCACGGATAAAGCCGCGCTCAAAGTCGGAGTGGATAATGCCGGCGGTCTGGGGCGCCTTCATGCCCTTTTTGAAAGTCCACGCGCGGCACTCCTTGGGGCCGGCGGTGAGGAAGGTCTGCAGGTTGAGCAGGCGGTAGGCGGCCTTGATGAGGCGGTTGACGCCCGATTCCTCGAGGCCCAGGTCGTTGAGGAACATCTGTTTCTCCTCGTATGTCTCGAGTTCGGCAATGTCGGCCTCGATGGCGGCACCGAGGATGAGCACCTCGGCCTGCTCGCCCTGGACGGCCTGGCGCACGGCTTCGACGTGGGCGTTGCCGCTGACGACAGAGGATTCGTCGACGTTGCAGACGTAGAGGACGGGCTTGGTGGTGAGGAGCTGCAGGTCGCGAGCCACGTCGGCCTGCGCGTCGTCGAGCTGTACGGTGCGGGCGCTGCGGCCCTCGAGCAGGGCGGCCTTGTAGAGGTCCATCACCTCGACCAGCTTCTTGGCACGGGCATCGCCGCCGGCCTTGCCCTTCTTGACCTCCTTATCGTAGCGGTTCTCGATGGTCTCGAGGTCCTTGAACTGGAGTTCGAGGTCGATGGTATGGAGGTCGCGGACGGGGTCGACGGTGGCATCGACATGGGTTACGTTGTCGTTGTCGAAGCAGCGGAGGACGTGGATGATGGCGTCGCAGTTGCGTATGTCGGCGAGGAACTTGTTGCCCAATCCCTCGCCCTTGGAGGCACCGCGGACGAGGCCGGCGATGTCGACTATCTCGACCGTGGCGGGCACCACCGAGGCAGGACGCTCAATCTCGACCAGCTTGGCCAGGCGCTCATCGGGCACGGTGATGACGCCCACGTTGGGCTCAATGGTGCAAAAGGGGAAGTTGGCCGCCTGCGCCTTGGCATTGGAGAGGCAGTTGAAGAGGGTCGACTTGCCGACGTTGGGCAGTCCTACGATTCCGCATTGGAGGCTCATATTTTATATTGTAACTTTATCTATTATACGTTGTTTTTATTGTCAAGGTTCCCTAGGGGAACGGTAGGGGATCTCTAGGGGAATAGGAGGGCACTGGAAGCTTATGGAAGGATATGGTACCCTAGTTTTTTTCAGAGCTCTTTTTCAATAAGATAGTGGTTTCGGGTGGAGGAGTTGCGGCAGACCAGCTCGCCGATGAATCCGGCCAGGAAGAGCATGGTGCCCATGACGAGGAATAGCATCGAGAGGTAGAACCAGACGCTGTTGGTCAGCGCGATGCGGCCACAGAGGCGCAGGGCTATGACGACCACCAAAGAGATGAAGCCGAAGAGGAACGACAGCGACCCGATGGCGCCGAAGAAGTGCATGGGCTGCTTGCCGAACTTGGACATGAACATGATGGACATCAGGTCTAGGTAGCCGTTGAGGAAGCGGTTCATGCCGAACTTGGTAACGCCGAACTCGCGCTTGCGGTGCTGCACCACCTTCTCGCCGATGTTGGAGAAACCGGCCCACTTGGCGATGACGGGTATGTAGCGGTGCATCTCGCCGTAGACCTCGATGCTCTTGACCACGTCGCGGCGGTAAGCCTTGAGGCCGCAGTTGAAGTCGTGGAGCTTGATGCCGGAGAGGTGGCGGGTGGTGGCGTTGAAGAACTTGGAGGGGATGTTCTTGGCCAGCTTGGAGTCGTAGCGCACTTTCTTCCAGCCGGATACGAGGTCGTAGCCCTCCTCCACTATCATGCGGCGCAGCTCGGGCACCTCGTCGGGGCTGTCCTGCAGGTCGGCGTCCATGGTGATGACCACGTCGCCCTGGGCGGCGGCAAAGCCGGTGTTGAGGGCGGCGGACTTGCCGTAGTTGCGGCGGAACTTGATGCCGCGGTAGGCGGGATTCTTGGCGTGGAGGTCTTCTATCACCTGCCACGAGGCGTCCTTGCTGCCGTCGTCGACCATGAGGACCTCGTAGCTCAATCCGTGCTCGCGCATCACGCGGTCAATCCACTCGGCCAGGTGCGGCAGCGACTCGGCCTCGTTGTATAGCGGTACTATGATGGAGATGTCCATATTGTTGATTTTATGAGTTTTTCGTTTTTATTTCAGACTTTTCATTTTTGAAGAAGACGGCGGCCAGGAAGGCGCCGAAGCAGCCGATGAGAGCCAGCTTGACGGCCGCCACGATGGCCACAAAGGCGGCCCAGTAGTGCAGCTGCGGGTCGGTGCCGGTGATGTCGGCGCCGGTGGTGGCGTGGGCGAAGAGCACCGTCTGCGCCGGCACGGCGAGGCAGAAAGCCCACAGCAGCAGGCCGTAGAGGAGCGCGGCCACAAGGCTCATGCCCATGCCGAAGAGCATCAGCTCCTTGAGCGAAGCCCGCTTGCCGTCCAGCGAGTTGCGGTACAGAAGCGCCAGCAGGAAGACCGCCGCCAGCAGGATGCCGTCGGTGGCATAACTCTCGGGTGCCGGAGCGGGCACACCGAGCAGGTGGCGCACCAGGATGTATAGGAACAGCAGCATGCCCGTCAGCAATCCGCTGCGCAGGTAGGCGCGGCGGTAGTTGCCATGGATGGTGGAGGTGTATCGACGCGGGAATCTCATCTGACGTTCTTTTCTAGGGCTTGACGGATGGCGGCTTTCAACTCAAGAGCCTTCTTCGAGGCGGCGCCCTTCTTCTCGGGCTTGTAGAAGTCGCCGTAGATGACGGGGCCGAGCGAGATCTTGGGCGACGAGAGGTTGCCCTTGATATCTACACCCACCTTGGCCAGGAGCGGGTTCTTGAGCAGCTCGAGGTGGTAGGAGCAGGTGTTGTCGAGCGTATGCTTGCCCGAGGCGCAGATGGAGTAGGAACCCATGTTGATGAGGAACGGGAAAACCTCGATTTCCTTGCGGAAGCAGGTCATCTCGACCGAGAGGCTGTCAATGTGTATCTTGTTGTCTTTCTCTTTCCAACTCTTGAAGCGCATCAGCTTTGCGATGTTGGAGATGGAGTTGTTGTCCATCAACACGAGGTCCTGACCGCTGATGGCGGCCGAGCCGAGGAGGGTGCTCATCTTGGGCTGGTAGTTGGCGAAGAGGTAGCTCTCGCCGGCGAGGTGGAAGTTGGCGTTGCCGTCGAAGGCCGAGAGCATGGGGACGAGGGTGTCGACCACGGGAATCATGTCGAGCAGCTCGTCGATCTGTATGTCGAGCAGGTGGAAGTCGATGGCGGCGAAGAGGTCGTCGGGCCTGGGCGAGCGGTAGAGGGCGGTGAGCTGCATGGTGGCGGCCTTGCAGACGAAACCAATCTGGTCGAGGATGGCCACGCCGTCCTTCACCGTGAGGCTGCCGGCCACATCGTTGAGGTCGTTGCCGAAAGCCACGCTGCGCTTGATATGGGTGTGGAGCGTTACGTCCACGTTCTTGGGCACGATGAAGGGGTTGGCGTCATTGGGCACCCGGTCCTGCTGGCGCTGCAGCTCGAGGCTGTCGGGGTCGGAACCCATGCCGCTGAAGAGGTCCATCAGCTGGTCCACATCGGCATAGTTGGAGGTGAAGTTGAGGTCGCCCCGGAGCATGGCCTTGTTGTCGAGCCAGTCCTCGAGGTTGTCCACGGTGCCATAGAGTTCGAAGTCGGAGTGGCCGAGCTTGACTTGTACCTTGCGGATGTCGGTGTGGGCGCGGTCGTACTTGGCCGAGAACTGCGAGAGGCGCACGGCATCGGGCAGGTTCGGCATGTAGAGCACGGCGCTATGGGTGGTGAGGTCGGCCACGGGGTTGAAGCGCTTGAGGGGGTCGGTCTGGGTGGAGTCGAGACGGATGGTGCCTTTGAGCGATAGCTCGTCAAGCGACACCATCATCGAGTCCATGTTGGCCTCGGTCTCGCCCACCATGACGACAAAGGCGGCCGAGATCTGCTCTTTCATCAAATTATTGACACCGAGGATGATATTGGGTTTTTCCACCGTGGCGGTGATGCCCTTGTGGGGCATGTCGACACGGAGGCTGGCTCCCTTGATGCGGGCATCGGCCATCTTGCTCTTGTGGAGCTTGGCGGGCAGCTGCAGCGAGAGGTCGAGGGTCGGCGCCGTGGCGCGGAGGGTGTCGAAGGTGAGGTCGAGGTTGCGCATCTTGACCGTACCGCTGGCCACCATCTTGTCGAGGGCCATGGCCTGCAGCTGGCTCATGCGGAAGTCGACGTGCAGGTCGAGGTCGGCCTCGCCCTTGGCGATGGTGAGTGGCAGGGAGTCGGGCACCATGGGGAGGGCATCCCTGAGGGGAAGGGCACCCTTGATGTCGGCGTTGACGCGCATGTCGCCCAGCAGGTCGTCGGCACGCCCCTTGAGGGAGAGCTTGGTGTCGAGGGTGCGGGCGGTGAGAGTATTGATGACGGCGCTGCACTTCCCTTTGGGGCCTAGGTCGAGGCGGGCGGTGAGGTCGCCGTTGATTTTGCTTACTTTGTAGGGCAGCACCGCCGGCTGGTGGTAGCGACCGTCGGCAAGCACCACATGGGCGTTGACCAGGGGCATGGTGCTGTCGGTGAGTGTGCCACAGGATGTGGCCTCGAGGCGGGCCTTGCCGTCGAGGTCCATGCCGCGCAGCGAAGCGGTATACGCCTCGGGCACAATGGCCAGCAGGGGCTTGATTTGCCAGGCCCCGTCGGTGGCCACGCGGAGGTCGAGATTGAGGGGGAGGCTGTCGGTGGCCAGCTGCACATCGCCGTCGGCGGTGAACACAAACTGGTCAAGGCCGATGAAAACCTCGTTAAGGGCGACCATCATCTTGTTGACATCGAACACGAAAGGCACCTTGGCGGAAAGCAGGTCGTGGCTCGATTCGCGGAGGGTGGCGTTGACCATGTCGGTGCCGGCGGCCTGCAGGGTGCCGCTGGCGATGGTGAGGTCGAGCAGACCGGAGAAGAGGTTGGTGCTGCCGTCGCCCTTGAGTTCGGTTTCGAGGTCGGTCAGGTTCGCCACAAGGGTGGCACGGCCGGCGGTGTCGGCCATGGTGAGGGCCAGCTGCCTGGTGTCGAGCGTGGCCTTGGCCTCGATGGCCTCGTTCATCATGCCGCCTTTGGCCGAGAGGGCCAGGTTGTCGACGAGGGCCTTGAGGGTGGTGCGGCCCGTGGTGGAGTCGGCCATGGCGAGGACCACGCGGCGACCGTTGAGGGTGAGGTCGGCATCGATGTCATTCTTGTAGAGCGACCCCTTGAGGGTGAGGCCGAGGTCGGCCAGCGAGGCGTCGAGGCCGTGCTGCTCGTCCTTGAGGGTGGCGTTGAGGCGGCTGACTTTGATTTTCTCGACGTCGATATGCTCGGGGAACGAGGATTCGCCCTTGGTGGTGTTGGGTTCGGAGGTGGGGAAGATGGAGAAGTTGTTGGAGCCGTCGCGGGCGATGTAGAGGTTGGCGTCGGCATCGTCGAGCAGCACCTGGTGCACGATGACCTTGCGCTCCTTGAGGAAAGCCTTGACATCGAGCCCCACGGTGAGGGAGCCGATGCGGGCCAGGGTGTCGCTCGGGGCGCCGGGGGTGGGATTGACGAGGTAGACGTTGTCCAACTTGAGCCCCGCATCGGGGAAGGTGGAGAGGAGGGTGAGGTCGACATTGTCGAAGTGGCTCTCGCAGGCTATGTAGTCGGAGGCCAGGCGGTTGACAATCTTGGTGAGGCGGCTGGGGGTGAAGACCAGATACATGGCCACCGCCACGGCGACCACCACGAGGCCCAGCAGCGAGCCGAGCGAGATGAGCGTTATTTTCCAACCTTTCTTCATACTAGTTCACTTTGGTATAGGTGGAGGTGATGCCGTAGGCGTCCTTCCACTTCATGGAGTTGGAGGTGATTTCCTTGATGGTGTATAACTTGGGCACCATCTGGTTTTCCTGCTCACCGCGGAACCAATGGGTGAGCTCGTCGCGGTCGAGGTCCCAGGTGTACTTGAGGTTGGTGGTCTCCTCGGTCTTGCCTTCGCTCTCGTCCCAGGTGGCACCGTTGCCCGCTTCGTAGTAACTCCAGTACTCTTGCGTGCCGACTTTGATCCACTTGCCGTGGAGCATCACGGGGTCGACATCGATATGTTTCTCTTCGGGGAAGCAGGCCGCGAAAAGGGGCACAAGGAGGAGTGCGAGCAGGAGGCGTATGTGTTTCATGGTACTATTGCTTGTCGAGGACATAAATTTCTTTGAGGTTGCGGCCCAGCTGGTCGTAGTCGAGGCCATAGCCGACGATGAACTCGTTGCCGATGTTGCGGCCGATGTAGTCGACCTTGTAGTCGCCGCGGAAGGCACCGGGCTTGAAGAAGAGGGAGCAAACGCGGAGGCTGGCGGGCTGCAGGGCACGCGCGTCGGCCAGGATGCGCTGCATGGAGAGGCCGGTGTCCACCACATCCTCCACTATCAACACGTCGCGGCCGCGGATTTCGGCCGGGAAGGGAAGCTGGCATACCACCTCGCCCGTGGAGGCCAGGCCGGAATAGGAGGCGTAGCGCACGAAGGCCAGGCGGCAGGGGACGGTGAGGCGGCGCACCAGGTCGGTGGCGAACATGAAGGCGCCGGTCAGTATGGGGCAGACCACCAGCTCGCGACCCTCGTAGTCGCGGCTGATTTGCGCGGCCAGGGCCGAGGCGATGCCTTGCAGCTCGGCCTCGGGGATGAAGGGTCGGAAGTGTAGGTCCTTAATCTGCATGGTCGGGTTCCATTACAAGTCTGAAGCCAAACAATTCGTAGCGTCCGGAGGGTATGTACCAGCCGCGGTCGTAGACGGTGCAAGCCGAGGAGGTGCTGTTGTAGTGGCCGCCGCGCAGCACACGGTGCTCGCCCTCGGCGGGGCCGCGGGGGTTGTCCTGCGGGTCGGCCGAGTATTCGCCGGCCCAGTCGAGGCACCATTCGGCCACGTTGCCTGCCATGTCGTAGAGCCCCAGCTCGTTGGGCTGCAGCCGGGCCACGGGATGGGTGGCGCCTTTGCTGTTGACGCAGTACCAGCCTGCACGGTCGAGGCCGGCGCGGTCCGAACCCGGGAAGGGCTGGCGGCGCGAACGGTGGCCGCCGCGGGCGGCATATTCCCACTCGGCCTCGGTGGGGAGGCGGAAGCGGTGGCCGGTCATCTGGCTGAGCATCACGGCAAACTGTTGCGCATCGGCCCACGAGACGCTCTCCACCGGCAGGCTGTCGGTGCCGGTGAACTTGGAGGGGTTCTCGCCCATGACGGCACGGTAGAGGCCCTGCGTTACCTCGCAGCGGGCGATGAAGTAGCCGCCTACCGACACGCGGTGCTCGGGGCGGGCCGACTCGTAGTTGTACTTCACGCCGCGCGCCTGGTTGCTGCCCATGGTAAAGGTGCCGCCCTCGACCCACACCAGGTCAAAACTCACCCCGCCGTCGAGGCGAACGGTGAGCACGCTGTCCTGGGCCCGGAGGGAATTGGAAATTGAAAACTGAGAATTGAAAAGCATGCCTGCAGCCGCAAGCATAACAATTTTCAACTTTTTCGACAGGTGCTTCATAACGAGTTGACCCCAATTAACCACTTTCAATTTTCCACTTTACACTGTCCGCTTTACATGTGCTCTTCGCTCCAGCGCTCGGGGTTGAGGCGCCAGGCGGCGAGGCTCTCGAAGTCCTCGGGGCGGACGTACTCGTGCTGCTGGGCCACCTGGACGAGGGTGTCGTAGTCGGTCAGGGTAAACAGGTCGACATTCTCGGCGGCGAAGTTGTCGGCGGCCACCTGAAGGCCATAGGTGAAGATGGCGGCCATGCCCTTGACCACGCAGCCTTTCTCGCGCAGGGCCTTGACGGCGATGAGCGAGCTCTTGCCGGTGGAGACGAGGTCCTCAATCACCACGACCGACTGGCCGCTGTGTATCTCGCCCTCAATCTGGTTGGTCAGGCCGTGGCTCTTCTGCTCCGAACGGACGTAGACGAAGGGCTTGCCCAGCTCCTGCGCCACCAACGCGCCCTGGGCGATGCCGCCAGTGGCCACACCGGCTATGACATCCACGTCGCCCCACTGCTCGGTTACTATCTCGGAGAAGCGCTGGCGGATAAAAGTGCGTATCTCGGGGTAGGACAACGTAACGCGGTTGTCGCAATAAATGGGCGATTTTCGCCCGCTAGCCCATGTGAAAGGTTGCTCGTTATTGAGCTTTACCGCTTTCACTTTCAGTAAGAATTCGGCTGTCTGTGCAGCCATGTCAGTGTTGTTAATCATGGTGCAAAGATACGCCTTTTTTTTAATATATAAAGAAAATTGTAAAAAAACTTTTTCCACACCACAGCGGCATCCGTGCACAAAGAAGTGTGAAAAAACAGAAAAAAAGAGAAAAACCGTGCCGACGCAACCAGCAGATTATGAACGGTTTAAAACAAACATCTTCTTCTATACTTCTTCATCGAAAAGGGGATGGGCACAATAAACGGACGAGGGCGGCGTTGAGGTAAAAAAAGACAAAAATATAATCAGAGAAATATGGCAAAATTGGAGCAAGGCATCCTCGGGCCGTTCCGGGGCAAAGTGGGCACCGTGGTGGGCTACACCTGGCGGGGCATGGCCTGCGTGCGCGCCTACCGCAAGGAGATAAACTACCCAAATACAGAGCAGCAACAGTCTGAACGCGAGTGGTTTGTGAGCATGGTACGTTTCGCCGCACGGGCGCGCCAGGCGCTGCTGCTGGGTCTACGCGAGCGCGCCGCCCGTGACCAGATGACGGAGGGCAACGCCTTCGTCAAGATGAACAAGCATTGCTTCGGCCGTACACACGCCCCCGTCGCCGCCTGCGGCGGCGCCACCCCCTCTAGCTTAGAGGGGGAGTTTAAATGTCTGCAATCTAACTCCTCCCCTAGCTTAGAGGGGGAGCAGAAAAGTCTGCAACCGAACTCCTCCCCTAAGTTAGGGGAGGTGCCCGAAGGGCGGAGGAGTGTGTTGCAGGACGGAGGAGAGTATGGCTCCAAGGCCACACGCCCCCGCCCTTCGGGCACCCCCTCTAACTTAGAGGGGGTGCTTAAATGTAGGGACGCGGCGTGCCGCGTCCGCAATGCGCCAGCCAGCATTCCCGCCCGCAATGCGGCTGCGGACGCTGCCGACCGCAGTGCGGCTGCCGACGCTGCCGACCGAGGTGCGAGTGCAGACGCTGCCGACCGCGGTGCGGTTGCCGACGCTGCCGACCGCGGTGCGATGGCGGACGCAGCACGCTGCGTCCCTACAGAGTACGAGCGCATTCGCATATCCGAAGGCTCGGCCGCACCAGTGCTTTTCCGCGAAGCTAATATCAGCAATGACGGTATCCTACGAGTTGATTTCGAGAAGAATACGCAGCTGTACCGCGCCTCGCCGGACGACCGCGTGTACGTCTATGCCTACTGCCCCGCGCTGGAGGAGGGGTTCCTCACCGCCCATACCACACGCAAGACCAAGCACTTGCGCGCCGCACTGCCCGACCACTGGCGCGGCCAAGAGGTGAAACTGTGGGGCTTCGTTGTGGACCGCGAGGGGCGAGCGTCAAACTCGGCCTACATCGCACAGGAGACAGCCGCCGATACGGCTGAACCGATACCTGAAGGAACACAACATATCACTAAGATTGATAGCGAGATAAATACATACCACACACTACCGGCAACCCACCTCGATGCGCCGCCGCCTGACCTGCGCACCTAGCGCACTCCCCCACCCTTTTCCGACCCCTGACCGACACCCGCAGATGAAAAAAAAATTGCGGGCAGGGCACTTTTTTTTTGTCATTTTTATAAAACTACATATATTTGTAATCTCAAATTTGAGCTTGTAAATAACAAAAAACACTCAATATGAAGAAATTAACTATGTTACTGGCAACGCTGGCAGCGCCTATTTTGGCCATGGCGAGCGAAGCCGACCTCGAAATGCCGGCAGGATTCGCCTCCTCGCCCGACGCATCGATTCTCTACTGGGGCTTCGCCATCGTGGTGCTGGGCCTGCTGTTCGGATTCTGGCAGTTCAGCAACGTGCGCAAGCTGAAAGCACACAAGTCGATGCTGGAGATAGGCAACGTCATCTTCAAAACCTGCTCCACCTACCTCATGCAGCAGGGCAAGTTCCTCGGCCTGCTCTTCATCTTCATCGGTGCCGCCATCGCGCTGTATTTCGGCGTGTTGAGCCACATGGGCGCCGGTGCCGTGGTGCTGATTCTGGCCTGGACCGTGGTCGGTATCCTGGGCAGCTACGGCGTGGCCTGGTTCGGCGTGCGCATGAACACCTACGCCAACGCCCGCATGGCCTTTGCCTCGCTCAAGCGCAAACCGCTTGACCTGCTGAACATTCCGCTGCGCGCCGGCATGTCCATCGGCATCGTGCTCATCTGCGTCGAGCTGCTGCTGATGCTCATCATCCTGCTCTTCATGCCCGAGAACCTGGCCGGTGCCTGCTTCATCGGCTTCGCCATCGGCGAAAGCCTGGGCGCCAGCGCCTTGCGTATCGCCGGCGGTATCTTCACCAAGATTGCCGACATCGGAAGCGACCTGATGAAGGTGGTCTTCAAAATCGGCGAGGACGACCCGCGCAACCCCGGCGTCATCGCCGACTGCACCGGCGACAACGCCGGCGACAGCATCGGACCCACCGCCGACGGCTTCGAGACCTACGGCGTTACCGGCGTGGCCCTCGTCAGCTTCATCCTGCTGGCCGTCCCCGAGATGGACATGCAGGTCAAACTCCTCGTCTGGATCTTCGTCATGCGCATCCTCGGCATCGTGGCCTCCGTCCTCTCCTACTATATTAATGGCGCGATTGCACGTGCGAAATATAAAAACGCCGACGACATCAACTTCGAGCATCCGCTGACCAGCCTCGTCTGGATCACCTCCATCCTCTCCATCGTGGCCACCTTCGTCGCCAGCTACGCCATCCTCGGCGGACTGGGCAACAACTGGTGGCTCGCCCTGAGCATCATCATCTCCTGCGGCACCCTCGGCGCGGCACTCATCCCCGAGTTCACCAAGATCTTCACATCCCCCACCTCGAAGCACGTGGGCGAAGTGGTCAAGGCTTCGGAGCAGGGCGGCGCCTCGCTCAACATCCTCTCCGGCCTGGTGGCCGGCAACTACGGCGCCTTCTGGACCGGCGTGGTCTTCTTCGTGCTCATGATTGTGGCCTACCTCTCCTCCAACGCCTTCGGCATGGAGAGCATCTTCGGCACCTACCACAGCATCTTCGCCTTCGGCCTCGTGGCCTTCGGCATGCTGGGCATGGGCCCCGTAACCATCGCCGTCGACAGCTACGGCCCCGTAACCGACAACGCACAGTCCGTCTACGAGCTCTCCCTCATCGAGGACGACATCGAGAAGACCAAACGCGAGGTGGAGCAGGAATTCGGCTTCACGCCCGACTTCGAGAAGGCCAAGTACTACCTCGAGGCCAACGACGGCGCCGGCAACACCTTCAAGGCCACGGCCAAGCCCGTCCTCATCGGCACCGCCGTCGTGGGTGCCACCACCATGATTTTCAGCCTCATCCTCATGATTCAGAAGACCCTCGGCATCGAGCCCGAGAGCATCCTCAACCTGCTCAACCCCTACAGCATCCTCGGCTTCATCCTCGGCGGCTGCGTCATCTACTGGTTCACCGGCGCCTCCATGCAGGCCGTTACCACCGGCGCCAACCGCGCTGTGGAATACATCAAGCAGAACATCAACCTCGACCTCGGCGCCGCCAAGAAGGCCGACATCGCCAAGAGCCAGGAAGTGGTCAAAATCTGCACCAACTACGCCCAGAAAGGCATGATTAACATCTTCATCGCCATCTTCTGCTTCGCGCTGGCCTTCGCCTGCCTGTCGAGCCCCGAGAGCATCGGCGGCCAGAACGCCGTCTGCCTCTTCATCTCCTACCTCATCTCCATCGCCGTCTTCGGCCTCTTCCAGGCCGTCTTCATGGCCAACGCCGGCGGCGCCTGGGACAACGCCAAGAAGGTGGTCGAGGTGGACATGAAGGCCAAAGGCACCGACCTGCACGACGCCAGCGTGGTGGGCGATACCGTGGGCGACCCCTTCAAGGACACCTCCTCCGTGGCCCTCAACCCCATCATCAAGTTCACCACCCTCTTCGGCGTGCTGGCCATGGAAATCGCCATCAGCGAAGGCTTCAAGTCCGCCGCCCCCTGGGTCGGCGTGGTGCTCCTGCTGGTGGCCCTCTACTTCGTCTACCGCTCCTTCTACGGCATGCGCATCAAGTCGTAACACAAGCGAATATATCCGCCCAACCAAATTTTCCCCGATGGCATCTTACCACCGGGGAAAATTATTTTTGGCCACGTCGGAAAAAGTTTGTAATTTTGCATTTTGAACTCAACTGGTTGAGTTCTCATGGGAATGAATTGATTGTGATGTGGGATTCTCAAAATATTCACAAACTACCACCACTGGAATGACCACAATTCCTCGCATACAAACCATCCAGCCTTTGGCTGACTTCCAGTTGTCCGTCCTCTTCGATGACGGAAGAAGAGTGCTCTACGATGTAAAGGACGATATCGATACACTCGAAGAGTTTAAAAACCTAGAACTCATTGCTGGGTTGTGGAACCATGTGCAACTGGACAAGAGCCGCACGGTAGCATACTGGAACGATCGAATAGACCTGCCTTCGGACGTACTATACAAATACGGAGTGTCCATCGCATAGCCACACAAACATTATTTCCCCGATGAATTTCGATTCCATCGGGGAAAATTATTTTTGGCCACTTCGGAAAAAGTATTCAGGGAAGTCAGACGAACAGCGCTGCGGCCATGCCGTCGGCGTGGAGGAGGCCCTCGGGAGTGGGGCGATAGGTTAGTGAGGAGTGAGGGGTGAGGAGTGAGGGGTGGTGGGATTCTTCAATGTAGAGCCAGCCGCAGGCTATGTAGGGCTGCAGCTTCTGGCGGAGCACTGCCCTGTATGCCTCGGGGATGTCGGCGAGGGCGAAGCCGCGGGTGGTGCGGAGGGCGGTCATAAGGAGTTCGTTGACAGCATCGGCCGCGGTGAGAACCTCTTCGCTCTCCACTTTCCACATTCCACATTCCACCTCCATGGGGCTGTTCCAACGGCGGCGACAGCCGTCGAAGCTGTGTGCAGCGGGGCCGAGGCCGAGGTAGGGGGTGCGGTCCCAGTAGCGGCTGTTGTGGCGCGAATGGTAGCCTGGACGGGCGAAGTTGCTGACCTCGTACTGCCGGAAGCCAGCCTCCTCAAACTGCTGGCGCAGTGCATGATACTGGCGCACGACCTCTTCCTCGCCCGGGAGCACCACCCTACCCTGCCGCACCTGCAGGTCCAGGGCGGTGCCAGGCTCGACGGTGAGGGCGTAGGCGGAGATGTGGGTGATTAATTGGAAATTGAAAATTGAGAATTGAAAATTCCCATGAGGAAGGCCGTAGATGAAGTCGGCGCTGATGTTATGGAAGCCTGCACGGTGGGCGTTCTCCAAGGCGTCGAGTGCCTGGCGGGCGGTGTGGCGGCGATTGAGGAGGCGCAGCTGGCTGTCGTCAAGGCTCTGGATGCCGACACTCAAACGGTTGAAACCGAGCGCTCGGAGGCCGGCCAGGTAGTCGGGCGTGAGGTCCTCGGGGTTGGCCTCGAAGGTGAACTCCTCCACCTGCGAGAGGTCGAAGCAGCGATGCAGCCCGTCGACGATGCGCGCCAGCTCCACCAAGGGCAGTATCGACGGGGTACCGCCGCCGAAATAGACAGTCCTTATCGGATGCGCCTGCTCCCCTTTACGCTGCTCCATTTCAGTCAGCAGGGCATCGACGTAGCGGCCAAAAGCATCCCCCCCGCGCGCAGGCTTGGAGTAGAAGGCGCAATAGGTGCACTTGCGGTGGCAGAAAGGAACGTGGAGGTAAACCAAATTGAGTTATGAGTTATGAGTTATGAGTTAGGAGTTAAGAGTTATGAGTTAGGAGTTAGGAGTTAGGAGTCTAACAGTTGGTCGGCGGCGGCGTAGGGGGTGAGTTTGTTTTCAAGTATCTGCTGTTCAAGTTCTTTCATGCGCTCCTCGATGCCGGGGGCGCTGTAGAAGCGGTCGCGCAGGCCACTCTCGATGGCCTCGGTCATGATGCGCAGGCTCTGCTGCTGGCGCTTATGGTAGAAATATCCGTTGCCCTTGGTGAAGGTAACGTAGTCCATCACATCGTTCCACAGCTCCTCGAGGCCCTGCTTGGTGTAGGCCGAACAGAGGGACACCTTGACGGTCCAGCCGCTCTCGGGCATGGGGAAAAGGTGGAGGGCGTTGCGGAACTGGGCGGCGGCCAGTTCGGAGCGCTGCATGTCGAGTTCGCACTTGTTGATGGCAATCATGTCGGCCATCTCCATGATGCCGCGCTTGATGCCCTGCAGCTCGTCGCCGGTGTTGGCCAGCTGGAGCAGGAGGAAGAAGTCGACCATCGAGTGGGCGGCCACCTCGCTCTGTCCAACGCCCACAGTCTCAACGATTACCACATCGAAACCGGCCGCCTCGCAGAGGGTGATGATCTCGCGCGTCTTGCGCGCCACGCCGCCGAGCGAACCGGCCGAGGGGCTGGGGCGGATGAAGGCGTTGGGGTCCACGGAAAGCTCCTCCATGCGGGTCTTGTCGCCCAGGATGGAGCCCTTGGAACGCTCGCTGGAGGGGTCGATGGCGAGGACTGCAACTTTGTGATTGTGAGCGGTCAGCATCTTGCCCAGCGCCTCGATGGTGGTGCTCTTACCGGCACCAGGGACGCCGGTGATGCCGAGGCGCACCGACTTGCCGCTGTAGGGAAGACAGCGCTCGATGACCTCCTGCGCCTTCTTCTGGTGGGCATGCAACGAACTCTCCACCAGCGTGATGGCACGGCTCAACAGAGTGCGGTCGCCGTGGCGGATGCCGGCCACCAACTCCTCGACCGAGGGTTCCTGGGCACGCTTGGCGCGCACACGCTCTATATAGTTGAGGCTCACCTGGTCGGGTTGCTTGATGCCCTGCTGCACCGAGAGGGCGGAGTCGTAGTCGAAGTTGCTGTAGAGATGCTTGTCTTCCATGTCCGTGATAACGCGTATCATATATTTATATTGCGAGGGGAGACAAAAAAAAGCACTTCCTCGATGGAAGTGCCTTCTTTGGTAGCGGGAACCAGACTTGAACTGGTGACCTCCGGGTTATGAATCCAGCGCTCTAACCAGCTGAGCTATCCCGCCATCACATGCCTTTGATTCTCTCAAAAACGGGTGCAAAAGTACTAACATTTTCCGACATGGCCAAATATTTTTGCAAAATATTATACAACAAACTCATAAACAATACCTTATTTTGCAAACAAAAGCACTACGCAAGGGACGCAACGCAGTCGGCAAGCGGCTATTTCAGGCAAAATCCGCTAATGGTGCCACCAACGGAATCGCAACGTGCACCCGTAACCGAGGCAAGCGTGTTGACCTGCCCGGAGAGGCGGAGGTAGCCCAGGAAAGCGAAGATGATGGCCTCCTTGTAGTTGACCGTCTCGCTGTCGGGAACAACCACCTCGACCGACGGCAGAAGGTCGGCGATACACTCGACGAGGTATTTGTTGAAAGCTCCACCGCCGGTGATAAGCATGGAGCCAATCCGCTGCTGGCCAACAATATGAGCCACCTGCCGCGCAATATGATGCACCACGGTGCAGAGCAGGTCCTCGGCGGATCCACCCGCCGCATCAACCCGGGGCCAGAAGTCGGCCAGAAACCACTCCTTGCCGAGAGACTTCGGAGGCTTGGCGGAATAAAAATCAAGGCCATCCAGCAAGTCAAGCAACGCGGAGCGGCACGCACCGCGGCGCGCGATGGAGCCCTCGGGGTCGAATGGATATCCAAGGCGGGCGGCGAGGCGGTTGAGCGCCATGTTGCAAGGGCAGATGTCGAAGGCAACACGATGGCCATCAGCGCGATAGGAGATATTGGCAATGCCGCCGAGATTGAGACAGGCATCGTATTGGCCAAAGAGCAGCTCGTCGCCAACAGGCACCAGCGGAGCGCCTTGGCCGCCAAGGGCCACGTCAAACGTGCGGAAGTTGCTGACCACCAGCAGCCCCGTCTCCGCGGCAATGGCATCGCCGTCGCCAATCTGGGTGGTCAGCCCCAAATCAGGCTGGTGGAAAATGGTATGGCCGTGCGAGGCCACGGCATCGACAACAACACCTTTGTCGGAAAGGAATTTCCTGATTTCCACACCATAAAGGTGGCCCAACTCAACGTGCGCCTTGGCATACTCGAGGGCGGAGGCATGCTCGAGCGATGCAAGACGGCGCTGCCACGATTCGGCATAGGGGACCGTGGTGGCCGCGAGGACGCGGTAGGTGCGGTCGGAAATGTCGCAGAGGGCAAGGTCAATACCATCGAGCGAAGTACCCGACATAAGTCCCAAAATCGTCATCTTTCTACTCATAAATTGAATCAATTTTGCTGCAAAAGTAAGAAAAAATATCCTAATATTCAGACTTTAAGAAAGTTTTTTTTCAACAATTGCCTGTGATTGAAAAAAAATGTGTAATTTTGCACCCTCAAACAACGAATATAACATAAAATAACAATATGAAGAAAATCATCAACACCCCCAACGCCCCCGCCGCCATCGGCCCCTACAGTCAGGCTGTGCAGGCTGGCAACACGCTTTACATTTCGGGACAGATTCCCATCAATCCCGCCACCAAGGAGGTGCCCGAAGGCATCACGGCGCAGACCGAGCAGGTCTTCCAGAACATCAAGGCCATCCTCGACGAGGCCGGCTACACGTTCGACGATGTGGTGAAGAGCACCTGCCTGCTGGCCGACATGGAGTATTTCAAACCCATGAACGAAGTCTACGCCAAATACTACAGCCACGACTGCCCCGCCCGCGCCGCCTACGCCGTGAAGGGACTCCCGATGGGCGTGCTGGTTGAGATTGAGACAATTGCTGTAAAATAAAGGTTGACAAGATGATAAGTTTATAGGTTGATACGTTTTCGCTTTGCCGAAGACAACTAGACCACAACAACTTATCAACTTATCAACATATCAACGCATCAACAAAAACACAACATAATGGATTTTAGCTACACCAAGCAGGAAGAACTGTTCCTGCAGATGATCAGAGAATTTGCGGAGAAAGAGGTGAAACCCCTCGCCGCCGAGGTCGACGAGGAAGAGCGCTTCCCGTGCGAGACCGTTGAGAAGATGGCCAAAATCGGCCTGATGGGCATCCCCGTGCCGAAACAGTACGGCGGTGCCGGCGGCACCAACCTCATGTACGGCATGGCCGTCGAGGAGCTGAGCCGCGTCTGCGCCACCACGGGCGTCATCCTGTCGGCCCACACCAGCCTCTGCGTCGCCCCCATCATGGAGAACGGCACCGAGGAGCAGAAGCAGAAATATCTGCCCAAGCTGGCCAGCGGCGAGTGGATCGGCGCCTTCGGCCTGACCGAGCCCAATGCCGGCACCGACGCCGCCGGACAGCAGACCACCGCCGTGCTCGACGGTGACGAGTGGGTGCTCAACGGCAGCAAGATTTTCATCACCAACGGCTCCTATGCCCACGTCTTCATCGTCATCGCCATGACCGACAAGAGCCTCGGCACCAAGGGCATCAGCGCCTTCATCGTCGAGAAGACCGACCCCGGCTTCTCCATCGGCAAGAAGGAGAAGAAGATGGGCATCCGCGGCAGCGCCACCACCGAACTCATCTTCGAAGAGTGCCGCATCCCGAAGGACCGCCAGCTGGGCCAGCTCGGCAAAGGCTTTGGCCTCGCCATGAAGACCCTCGACGGCGGCCGCATCGGCATCGCCAGCCAGGCCCTCGGCATCGCCCAGGGCGCCATGGACGAGACCGTCAAGTACACCAAGGAGCGCAAGCAGTTCGGCCGCAGCATCGCCCAGTTCCAGAACACACAGTTCCAGATGGCCGACCTCGAGACCAAGGTCCAGGCCGCACGCCTGCTGGTGCGCGCCGCACACTACAAGAAAGACCACGGTATCCCCTACTCCGCCGACGCCGCCATGGCCAAGCTCTTCGCCGCCGAGACCGCGATGGAGGTTACCACCAAGGCCGTCCAATTCCACGGTGGCTACGGCTACACCCGCGAGTACCCCGTCGAGCGTATGATGCGCGATGCCAAAATCACCGAGATCTACGAAGGCACCTCCGAAGTGCAGCGCATGGTCATCGCCGGTAAGTTGTTTAAATAATAAATCAGAATACTCCGAACACTCAGAGTAATCAGAATATTCAGAAAGAAAAATGAACATAGTAGTTTGCATAAAGCAAGTGCCGGACACCACCGAGGTGAAAATCAACCCCCAGACCGGTACACTCATCCGCGAGGGCGTGCCCTCCATCATGAACCCCGACGACAAAGGCGGCCTCGAATTCGCCCTCCAGCTGAAGGACAAATACGGCGCCCACGTAACCGTCATCACCATGGGTCTGCCCCAGGCCGAGGCCATCCTCCGCGAATCCCTCGCCATGGGCGTCGACCGCGCCATCCTGCTCACCGACCGCAAGCTCGGCGGCGCCGACACCCTCGCCACCTCCAGCGCCATCGCCGGCGCCCTGCGCACCATGGATGTCGACCTCATCATCACCGGCCGCCAGGCCATCGACGGCGACACTGCACAGGTAGGCCCCCAGATTGCCGAACACCTCGACCTGCCGCAGGTCTCCTACATGGAAGACCTCCAATACAACGAGGCCACCAAAACCTTCACCATCCGCAAGCAGCTCGAGGACGGCTACCAGGTGCTCGAGATGCAGGCCCCCTGCGTCGTTACCGCCCTGGCCAGCGCCGTGCAGCCCCGCTACATGAGCGTCAGCGGCATCGTAGACGCCTTCGACAAGGAAGTCGAGATCTGGGGCGCCGACCGCATCAACGTGCCCGACGAGGAAATCGGCAAGGCAGGCTCGCCCACCAGCGTCTTCAAGTCGTTCCCCAAGCAGCTCAAACCCGCCGGCCAGACCTTCGAGGTCAGCCCCGAGGAGGCTGTCGAGCTGATTGTCAACAAGCTCAAGGAGAAACACATCATTTAATGTTTGAATGTGTGAATGCGTAAATGCGTAAGTGGCTGACGCAGCACGATTGCGTAGCACTAACACAATAACGCACTAACACAATAACACAATCAAGAATATGAACTTAGCAGAATACAAAGATGTATACGTGTTTGCCGAACAGCGCGAAGGCAAACTTCAAAATGTGGCCCTCGAGCTGCTGGGCAAAGCCCGCGAACTGGCCGACGCCAACCAGGAGAAAGTCGTCGCCATGCTCCTCGGCAAGGACATCAAGCCCCTCGCCCAGACCCTCATCGAGCACGGTGCCGACCGCGTCATGGTCGTCGACCACGACCTGCTGCGCGACTACATGACCGAAGCCTACACCCAGGCCATCACCGCCATCATCGAAAGCGAGAAGCCCAGCATCATGCTCATCGGCGCCACCACCATCGGCCGCGACCTCGGCCCCCGTGTCTCCGCCCGCAACCGCACCGGCCTCACCGCCGACGCCACCAAGCTGGAAATCAGCGACGACGAGGCCCACGAATTCCGCATGACCCGTCCCGCCTTCGGCGGCAACCTCATGGCCACCATCCTCTGCAAGAACCACCGCCCGCAGATGTCCACCGTCCGCCCCGGCGTCATGCAGAAAATGGCCGCCGACAGCAGCCGCAAAGGCGAGGTCGTCGACTTCAGCGTCAACTTCGACACGGCCAAGATTGGTCGCGTCAAACTGATAAAGACCGTCAAGGAAGAGAAGACCGTGGCCGACATCAGCGAGGCCAAAATCCTCGTCTCCGGCGGCCGCGGCGTAGGCACCAAGGACGGCTTCGCCAAGCTCCAGGCCCTCGCCACCGAGCTCGGCGGTGAAGTCTCCAGCTCCCGCGCCATGGTCGACGCCGGCGTCATGGACGCCAGCCGCCAGGTCGGTCAGACCGGCAAGACCGTCCGCCCCGCCCTCTACGTGGCCTGCGGCATCAGCGGCGCCATCCAGCACCTCGCCGGCATGGAGGAGAGCGAACTCATCGTCGCCATCAACAAAGACAAGTTCGCACCCATCTTCCAGGTAGCCGACCTCGGCATCGTGGGCGACCTCCACAAGATCGTCCCCATGCTCACCGAGCGCCTGAAGACCATGCAGAAGTAACCATTGCGCATGATTGCATTCAAAAAAGAGGCACCTGTTTCTTACAGATGCCTCTTTTTTTTACAAATTAATGTAAGGATTTTGGGAATGAGTTGTCCAATGGTGTAGAAATTCAAAACGGCCAGATGAAAAGCACTAAAGAGAAACAATTTGAGGAACTGGTGAGGCAGTACAAGCGGACTATCTACTCCGTGTGTTATATGTTCTCGCGCGACAACGAAGAGGTCAACGACCTGTTTCAGGAGATTCTTGTCCGGTTGTGGCTGGGATACGACCAGTTCGAGAACCGCAGCAGCGTGAACACGTGGGTGTACCGCATCGCGCTCAACACCGCCATCAACTGCGACAAACGGGCAAAACGCCGCCCTCAGACGGTTCCGCTAAGCACCGACATCAACCCCTACGACCCGCAGGACACCTCGCTCGAACAGATGCATCAGCTCCATACGCTCATCCAGCAGCTCGACGTGATGGACCGCGCCCTTGTGATGCTATGGTTGGAGGGAATCGGCTACGACGAGATTGCCGCCATCATGGGCATCAGCGTGGCCAACGTGGGCGTCAAACTGCACCGCATCAAGGAGAAACTGATTCAGAAATCGAAATCCATCACCCAATAATCCTTTATCATCATGGAAGAAAACAGACAAAACCAGGAGATGGAGCTGTCGTCGCTGCAAGCACAATACAAGACGCTCCAAGAAAAGTTCAACCAGCAGGAAATCGTCAACAACGACCTGATGCACGAAATGCTGCATACGAGAATAACGGACTTCAAGCGCCGCAATATGGAAAGAGTGCTCACCTACGGGTTGCTGACCGCCGCCGTGGGCTGGAGCTGGTATTGCTTCGAGCTGCGTGTCCCCTTCGTGGTCCTGTCGGTGCTGCTTATTCTGCTCTTAGGCCTGTTCGAGCTGCTAGCCTGCCGGAAAGTGCAGCAAATCAACACGTCGGATGACGATATCCATACACTCACCCAAAAGATGAAAAGTGCGCAGACGCGATTCTCGCTGGTGTGGAGCACCGGGGTGCTTGCCCTTTGCCTGTGGATGATTTGGTTTGTGAGTGAGCTGGGAGCCAAACATGAGATTGCTATTCTACGACCCTCGTTCATCATTGTGGCTGCCATCCTCACGATATCTGTCATCCTGATACTGGGTCATATCGACCGACTGGCCAAGATGAGCGACGAGCTCGTGTCGCTAAGTGCGCGATTGAATGGCAGCGAAACTGCCGAAGCACCGTCCCATCGTCGTGGCAAAGCTTACTGGGCGAGCATAGTCTTGGTCGTGCTGAGCCTTGTCGGTCTCGTTTTCAAGCTGATGCACTGGCCTTTCGCCAGCCTCATCTATTTCGCCGCCGTACTGTCGGGAGTGGTCTTCGTATTGCTCACGGGAAATCATTTGGCTCGCATCGTCCCCGATGAACGCCCGGTAATCCGACTCGCCAAGATTGCCTGCCTGTTCCTTGTCGCCAACGCCGCCTTCCGGCTGTTCCACTGGCCTTTTGGAGAGTTCTTTGGAATTATCAGCGCAGTATTCCTCCTCATCGCCCTCCTCATCCACTTGCTGAGGCACCGTGGTTAAGGGTATAAGCCGAGGATGAAGAGCATGCAGAAAATACCAAGATGAGCCGCGAGCGTTGCCAACAGATTATCGACGAGGTAAAATCCGTTGTTGAAGGCCACTAACCGACACCCATACATCCCCCAACATACCCTCGGCAACATATATTATTATCTCTATAGAGATAATAATCTTCAGCATGTTACGTTATATTGGAAACTCTAGCGTAATTATAGGGAAACTATAGGGTAATTCTAGGGTAAATATAGGGATACCGGCATAATACAAGGGAATAACAAGCATAATACCAGCATACAGCTAACATAATACACGCCTATGTCGAAGATAGATTCCAATGGAATGGAGCACGGCCGTCGGGGCGACAAAATCTATGTGGTGCTCAACGGCCAGCAAATCAAGAAAGAGCTCTACCGCCCCACCAACCCACGCACTCCGGCGCAGCAGAAGCACCGCGCCAAGCTGGCCTTCGCCAACCGCCTCTCGGCACAGCTGGCCGAGGCCGTCAACATCGGCTTCGCGCGCATCGCCGAAGAGGCTCTGAACCAGACACCCCGCAACGCCTTCGTCAAAGCCAACTGGGACAATGGCGCCCTGCGCTGGGACGAGGAGACGGGCGCCTGGGCACTCTGCCCCGAACGCCTCCTGCTGGCGCAGGGGCCGCGCCACATCCCCGAGGGCATCACCGCCGAACTCGACGGCAACTTCCTGCACCTTAGCTGTCCAGACGCAGGGCTTAATGACAGGTATGCCGCACCCAACGACCAACTCCTCGTGGCCGTCTATCTGCCCGACATACCTGCGATGGCGCTCTATCGAGGCCCTCTGCGCGCCGACTGCGCCCGGTGCACCTTCGAACTCCCCGGCGAGCTGCACTCCACCCATGCCGCCATGCATGTCTACGCCTGGTTCCAGGCCACCTGCTTCCACCGCGCCTCCGGCACCCGCGCCCAGGTCCGCCCCGACCAAGCCAGCCCCAGCCGCCACCTCGGCACCTTCCCTATTCCCACCTTACCACATTAACGCATTCCCTCATTCATTTATATTTTGCCATTCCAAATAATCTTCGTATCTTTGCAGTTTGAAAAAACAATATATACACCCTACAATATATGAGAACCGAAGATCAAGTCAGAGACGAAGCTAAAATCATTCTTGGTTTTGATGACAATGAGCAACATGTGCAGCAAGGTACAGGTCAAACAACCACATTCAACCAATTGGGTTTTTCCAGGAATAACAATAAACCTGATGGATGGTATTTGCCTAATGACAAAGGGGGCATTGCCATTGTATTGGAAACAAAATCTGAAAAGGAAGACCTTTCAAAACAAAAATGGGTAAATGAATTATTAAAAAACATTGCAATAGTAAAGTCGCAATACTCCAAAGTTGTAGGGATTCTATACAATGGTGCTGATATTCGTGTTTTCAAGAACGAACAAGAAATAACGGGCATTGCAACGACATTACAGAATAAGGATTACTACAAACGCCTTTATTCGGAGCAAAAAATCGACAAACAGGAAATATATCGGCTGACAAAAAAGATTAATGACACACTGCATAAAGATTTTGGTATAAAGAATTTATACCATCGAATGATCTTTACAGCATGTGCTTTAGTCGCAAAACGATATGGTGCTGTCATGGACACTAAAATGTCATTTAAGGTTATGAAAGAGTCTATCTTGGACACTCTTAAACAGAATCTAGAAGAAGACAAACGTTTAAACGCCAAGATTGAACTGCTTACAGAGGTTTATTCGGAGATAAAAATGAACAATCCGAATAATCCAACAGCCATCGCAAATTTTATTGAATGGGTATCTGCCATTTCAGTATGCGTTAACTCTGATTATTGGAATGGCGAGGATGTGATGGGTATTTTCTTCAATGAATTTAACCGATATAAGAAGAAATCCGAATCAGGGCAAGTCTTCACTCCCGATCATATTACTTCGTTTCTGTACCGTCTAATTGATGTAAATAAAGATGACCGAGTATTGGATGCTGCTTGTGGGTCAGGGGCGTTTCTCGTCAAGTCCATGTGCAATATGATAAAGGAGGTTGGGGGTGTAAACACAAATGAATCCAGGCTGATTAAAAGAGAACAATTATTTGGTATTGAATGGGACAGAGAGATCTATGCTCTTGCATGTGCCAATATGCTCATCCATAAAGATGGAAAAACAAACCTTGAGCAACTGGATTCTAGAACAAAAGAAGCATGTAACTGGATAGAATCGAAAAAAATTACCAAGGTGTTGATGAATCCTCCATTTGAACGCAAATATGGTTGTCTTAAAATAGTCAAAAATGTATTAGACTCGGTACCGAAAGGAACAAAATGTGCATTTATACTGCCTGATAAGAAATTGGAAAAGGATATGTCAGACAAGGTATTCGGGAACAAACTACTGAAAGACCATACACTCACCACTATTGTAAAGCTTCCAGAAAATTTATTTTTTGGTCAAGGCGTAACAACATCTGCATTTGTTTTCATTGCTGGTAATAAGCAGAATGGCCGTGATATTGTAGGCTATTACATTGAAGATGATGGTTTGGAGACAGTAAAGAACCAAGGCCGCCAAGATATAAAGAATCGTTGGCCTGAAAAAGAGGATTATTGGATTCGTGCCATTCAAAATGGAGAAGATGACCGCTACCATACGAGACAAATTATCCATCCCTCAAAAGACCATTTGTCATATCAACTACCCGAGAAACCTTTTGAAATATCCGAAGAGGATTTTATCAAGACCTTAATGGATTATGAGTTATATAAACGAGGAATTGACACAAAAGATTTTGATGACAAACTGTTACAACGAGTTTTATATAGTAGCACCATTACTGAAAACGGGAAAGAAGTTACTATAACATTGAAAGGAGAATAAGATGCCAAGGGTTGATACTTCGAATTGGAAAACACATCTATTTAGGGACATATTTGATATTGTCAAAGGGACACGCTTGACAAAAACCAACATGATAGATGGCGACATAAACTATATTGGTGCAACAGCATTTAATAATGGCATTACTGCAAAAATTGGCAATACTGACCATATTCATCCTGCTGGTACAATCACAGTATGCTACAATGGCTCAATAGGCCAAACATTTTACCAAGAATCGCCGTTTTGGGCTACAGACGATGTGAATGTTTTGTATCCTAAATTTAATTTAACACTGCCAATAGCACAATTTATCATACCCATCATCTATAAGATTGGTCAGAAATACAAATACACAGATAAATGGACTTCTGTGAAAATGTTGGATACCGAAATACCACTTCCCACAACACCGTCAAATCAACCTGATTGGGATTATATGGAATACTACATCCAATCCATCAAAATAAAGGCTATAAAAAACATTGATTTAATAAAAAATATCATTGATAGAAACTCGTCGAAGATAGACACCTCAACGTGGCGAAGATTTCATTTATATGACGATTCTCTATTTGCCATTGATAGCGGTAATAAAATGGATAGAATTAAGATGACTAACAACCATCCTTCAATTAATTTTGTCGGTAGGGCTACTGCAAATAATGGCGTTACCGATTACATTGATAAAATTGAAGGGATAACACCCTATGAAGCCGGATGCATGACCATTTCATTGGGCGGCGAATATTTAGGTTCTTGTTTTATTCAGGACAAGCCTTTCTATACGAGCCAGAATGTAAATGTGCTTATACCCAAACATCCGATGTCCGACTATTGCAAACAGTTTATCGCCACAATGATTTTTAAGGAAGGTAGATTGCATTACAAGGCATTTCAAGACGAGTTAAACCGCCATATGAAAACTGATTTTACCATACCTCTACCACAAACAGAAGATGGCACACCTGACTGGATTTATATGGAAAAATATATGTGTACCATCGAGCAAAAAGCTTTATCAGCATTACAACATTTGAATAAATAGTACCATATTTGACTGAAGACTCTATAATAACATCATTTTTTTCGTTGTATCATGAGTAAAGTTGTATATCTAATGGGTGCAGGAGCCAGCTATGGAAAGAGGGAAAAGGACTCTAATGATAAAGATATTGCCGGAAAAATACTTGAAGGCTTACCAATAGTTAACGAAATACCTCTCAGGCTGCAACATATTATAGAGCTATACTCTGAACCAACATATAAAGAGAATGACACGAAAACCATATCAGAGATATCCATCAACTTGAGAAATGCACAAGCAGCATTGGTTGATGATTTACAATGGTTATATGACAACACAAAAAGGCATGCTACAATAGATACCTTCGCAAAAAAACTATTCTTAACTGGGAAAAAGGAAGAATATATTAAACTAAAAAGATTATTAAGTATTTATTTTAAAACAGAGCAACTAATAAATCGTCCTGATAGCAGATACGACACCTTTTTGGCAAGTGTATTACAAAGAAATACGAACGGGAAATTACGTATTAGCAATGATATTTCAATTCTAACGTGGAATTACGACAGCCAATTTGAAATTGCATATAGAGAATACCTCATAACAGATACTAATTCGGAAGACATTCAATTCCCAGAGCAATTGGGAATTGACATTCATTCTGATGCAGCTAATTTCCCAAAGCCAGCAACATTTCAAGACGATGGAGAACGACAGATAATCAAACTAAACGGAAGTGCTGCTTTTGCCAACGAGTTTTCAATGGGACATTATTATGCATTTCACGATGGCAAACTGGACGAAAAGCAACTAAAGCAGAATCTTTGGACATATAATGCGCCCTACTATATTGACACATTTGAAAGGAAAAAATGTTTGTTAAATTTTGCTTGGGAATACGAAAAAACTCCTGAATATACTAAGTTACTTGAAGATGTATTTTGGGGCACAGAAACTTTAATAATAATTGGATATACATTCCCATTCTTTAACAGAGAAGTTGATACTTTTTTATTAAGCTCCATGTTAAGTGGCATCAAAACCATATATATCCAAGACCCTAATGCCTCTAATATTAAAGAATCCGTTTTGAATATAATACGCAGAGCAAATAGGGTGTTTAACGTAAGAAATATTATTTTAAAGAACGATGTTAATCAGTTTTTTCTTCCCCCAGAACTCTAACAATAATCATGTAATTATTTGATGTATAAGTATAACTGAATATGGCGAACGAATTTGTTGACCTTGTAAAAGCAACACCGAATATTTTAGGCCAAGTATATGGAGATTTGGCAAAACCTAGTGTTACTGCCGTTGGTAAAGCATTAGGTACAGTCTTCGAGTTTAGTACATCATTTTTGCTTCCAGTAAAACTACTGAATGAGAAGTTTAAATTGAATTTTACAAAACGACTAAATGAATACCAAGAAAAATTAGAGCAAATACCGAAGGATAAACAATGTGAGGTGCATCCTCAAATAGGTACTCCTATTATTGAGAAGTTATCATATACAACAAATGATGAAATTGCCGATTTATTTACAACCTTGTTGGCCAATGCTTCTAACATTGATATGGTTAATACCGCACATCCTTCATTTGTGAGCATGATAGAAAGGATGTCCCCAGACGAAGCGATAATTCTAAAATATCTGAAAGGGAAAACGGAAATTCAATACTGTAATTTTAATGGAAATGTTTTGAATGGAGAAGGGTATCAAACTTTAGATGATTATGTCACTTTGCTGTCTGATAATGTGGATTTGATGTTCCCTCAAAACGCCAAGGCCTATCTGGCAAATTTTGTAAGTATGGGAATTATTATTGACAGGTCAGATATACTAAAAGTTGACAAAACAATATATAACAAGATAAGAGAAAAATGGGGGCTAAAACAAAAAGAATCCCAGTTGGTTCCAAACATTTTTAAATCAATTTCAGTCAAAGAAAGCTTTTTTGAGGTAACAGACTTTGGAAAACTATTTATTTCTGCATGTATTAAATAGGGCCGATGCTCCCTGAGACTGAGACACGGTGCTTGCACCTGTGCTCCACGCCAATAGTAATGGAATATCAGGTGACACATTTTCGGTTTTTGGATACTAATAAGATGTAGGATGGAAGATGTAAGATGTAAGATGAAATAGGGAATATGTGAAATGATTTGAGTAACTTTGCAAAAGAATAATGAAGAAAAACGAAATACAAAATAATCAACACAGCATCGTACTCTATCAGAACGAGGACAGCAATGTGTGTGTCAACGTCTACTATAGAAATGAGACATTCTGGCTGACGCAAAAAGCAATGGCGGAATTGTTTGGTGTAAACACTCAAGCTATCACCAAACACTTAGGCAACATCTATCTAGAACAGGAACTATCGAAAGAGGCAACCTGTTCCAAAATGGAACAAGTTCAACAAGAAGGTGAACGTCAAGTAAAAAGACTTGTTGACTTCTACAATCTCGATGCAGTCATTGCCGTTGGCTACCGCATCAACTCACATCAGGCTACGGCTTTTCGTATATGGGCAACCAAGACCCTGAAGGAATATATTACCAAGGGTTTTGTCCTGAACGATGATATGCTCAAAAATGGAAAACCATTTGGCAAGGACTATTTCGATGAGCTGCTGGAACGCATCCGCGAGATTCGTGCCAGCGAGCGTCGTGCCTATCAAAAGATTGCCGATGTGTTTGAGCAGTGCAGCTACGATTACGACAAGAAGAGCGAAACCACCAAGGCTTTCTATTCCTTCGTGCAAAACAAACTACATTTCGCCGTGACAGGCAAGACTGCGGCAGAACTCATCTTTGAACGTGCGGACTCAAACCAGCCCACCATGGGCCTGACCACATGGAGCGCCGCCTCCGATGGCAAGATACTGCAACGCGATGTAACTATCGCTAAGAATTACCTGAACGAGAAAGAACTGTCGCGACTGAATAGGCTGGTGACTATGTTTATTGACTATGCCGAGTTGATGGCCGAAGATGAGATTTTGATGAGCATGGCCGACTGGCTGAAACAGACCGATGTATTTCTATCCACCAACCGTCGCAACATCCTCGCCGACAAGGGCACAGTATCGCACGACGAGGCCGTTGACAAAGCCACAAAGGAATACGAGATATTCCGCGTCCGCCAAGACCGCGAATACATCTCTGACTTCGACCGCGAAACTGAAAAATACCTGAAGGGAGAATAACCTATACCTCGCCCACCCATGATTCCTCCACCCCGCCACCAGAATATGTGAGAGATGTGCAACTTTGCAAGAGAATAAAAAAAATGAGCAAGATATCCATACGATTCTATAAAGACCATCAGGTGCGTGCCGTATGGGACGAGGCAAACGCCAAATGGTGGTTGGCTCATCAAGCTCGCCAGCCGCAGCATTCGATAGTGGATATTGTGGCAGACATCACAGAAAGCCCTAATCCACGAAAGTATTGGAGTGTACTAAAAACAAGGCTAAAAAAAGACAACAATGAGTTGACTACAAAATGTAGTCAACTGAAACTTACTGCTGCCGACGGAAAGAAATACGCCACAGATCGTTTGGTCCAGGATGATATAACAGCTTTGGCAAAACTCATTCCCAGCAAGAAAACGACGGACTGTCTCGATTGGTTGGCTTCGCCGACCTCCTCTTCGCTCTATAAAGTTCAAGCAAGCCTGGCTCTATACTCGCTCAATCGTCGGTTCATCAATAGCGACAATATCATCACACATTAACACACTAACACACTAACGCATTAACACATTAACGAATTCCCACATTCTCTATGGAATACATCACCTATAAAAACCGGATTGCTGCCGTCATGGACGGCGAAGAGGTGGGCGAAGTAACATTCCCCGAGCGCAACGGCGTCCATGTCATCAACCACACGTATGTGGACGACCGGCTGCGGGGGCAAGGCATCGCCTCGGAGCTGGTGCGGCGGGCGGTGGAGGTGATTGAAAAGCGAGGTGGGCGCGTGGAGGCCACCTGCAGCTATGCGGCACTGTGGCTTGCAAGAAACCGAGGCTGCGAAATCACCAGCCCGCTGAGCTGTCCAATAAACTGATCGGCCATGGCAACGATGCACATAGACGAAATCAAGGCGATGGCGCAGCGTGCACACGCGGACGCGACAGTGCGCGAAGGTCTGTTTGCCACCATGCAGGGCGACGTCCGCGCCGATGCAGTACACGCCGCCTGGGCGCTGACCCACCTGCCCAAGACGGACATTCCCCATATCGCCACCCACCGCGAGGAACTGGTCTCGCTGGCCACCACAACCCCAGACACGTCGTTGCGGCGCATCACGCTGGCGCTGCTGGAGCGCCTCGACTGGAGCATACAAGACCCCGAGGAGGCACCGCCACACTACATCGCACTGCTGGACTTCTGCCTGGAGCACATGATGTTCGCCGACGAACCCTGCAGTGTCCGCTCCCTCTGCATGAAGCTGGCCGGCAAACTCGCCCTGCCCTACCCCGAACTGCAGGAGGAGGTGCGGCAATGCCTCTTGCTGATCGAACCCTCGGAGCTGAAGCCTGGCACCCTCCACACAAGAAACAAGACACTGAAACTTCTATCACAATGAAACGTTACGATTTCGACACACCGATTGACCGCCACGGCAGCGACTGCTTCAAGTGGGACGCACTGCCCGCGATGTACCACCGCGATGACCTGACGCCCATGTGGGTGGCCGACATGGACTGGCGCTCGCCGGACTTCGTGCTGGAGGCCATCCGCCGCCGCTGCGACCACCCCGTGCTGGGCTATACCATGCCCTCCGACGGCTACTGGCATGCCGTTACCGTCTGGCTCGACAAGCGTTACAACATACATACCTCCAAGGAGAACCTCCACTTCATCCCTGGCATCGTGGCTGGCATTTCGTATGCACTGCTCTGCCTCACGCAACCGGGCGACCGCGTGCTGGTAACGACACCGGTCTACCCACCCTTCCTCAACCTCCCCAAAGAAAGCGGGCGCGAGTTGATATGCTCACCGCTGAAGATAAACAACGGCCGCTTCGAAATCGATTTCGACGAGTTCGAGCGCCGCGCCGAAGGCTGCAAGGTGTTCATCATGAGCAATCCCCACAACCCCGCCGGCACCATCTGGGGCACCGAGGTGCTGCAAAGGATTGCCGACATCTGCGAACGGAAAGGGATCCTCGTCATCAGCGACGAGATTCACGCCGACCTCACCCTGCCCGGCCGCCAGCATGTCAGTTACAGCACCGTATCCGAGGCCGCCGCGCGCCACAGCATCACCTTCATGGCCCCCAGCAAGACCTTCAACATCGCCGGCCTCGGCAGTTCTGTATGTTGCATCACCGATGCCACCCTCCGCAAGAAATTCTTCGGCTGGCTCGACGGCCTGGGCGTGGCCGGTGGCAACATATTCGCCTTCACCGCCGCCGAAGCCGCCTTCGCCCAAGGCGACGAGTGGCTGCAGCAGATGCTTGACTACCTGAATACTAACGTGCAAATGCTGGACGAATACCTGAAGACCAAGCTGCCCAAGGTCAAGGTCGTGCTGCCCGAGGCATCCTACCTCGCCTGGCTCGACTTCAGCGCCTACGGCATCCCGCACAAGGAGCTGGCCGACCGCTTCATCCACGAGGCCCGCGTGGTGATGAACGACGGAACGACATTTGGAGGCGAAGACTATGAAGGCTGCTTCCGCCTGAACCTAGGCTGCCCCAAAGCCCAACTCCTCGAGGTCCTTGACCGCATTAAAGACATTTTACCATAAAAATGCCCTCTCTAGAACCAGCCGGTGAGGCCGAGGAGGTAGGTGGTAACGATGTAGCGCAGGCACTTGCCGATGAACATGATGAGCATGGTCCACCAGGGATTCAGCCGCATGAAGCCCATGGCGATGGCCAACGGGTCGCCCACGATGGGCAGCCAGGTGAGCAGGGCGGCCCACTCGCCGTAGCGGTCGATACGATGGCGGAAACGCTCTATCTTCTCGCGCTTGACCTTGAACCATCGCTCCAGCCAGTCCCACTTGCAGAGCCAGCCCATGGAGAAGCTGATCATGCCGCCGACGGTATTGCCCAGCGTGGCCACCAGCACGATGACCCACCCGGGATACCCCAGCAGCAAAGCACCCGCCACTATCGCCTCCGACGAGAAGGGAAGCACCGTGGCCGACAGCAGACAGGCCAGGAAGAGGCCGAAAAGTCCTAGTTGTTCCAACATAACATTATCACCGTCTGCAATATTCATGCCAAGTGTGGCACTAAAATTGCAGGAATCCATTCAGATATGAATGAAAAATACACCATAAGGAAAGCCACCGAGGCAGACATCGAACTGATACTGAAGATGTTCGACCACTCCCGCACCGTGATGCGCGCCGACGGCAACCACAGCCAGTGGGTGGGCTACCCGACCTGCAACGACGTGGCAGCGGACATCGCACAAGGAGTGGCGTATCTAATGTTCAGTGAGAACACTCCCATCGGCACCTTCGCGTTGGTGCCGGGCGTGGAGCCCACCTACGCCTACATCGACCATGGGCGCTGGATTGACGACCGCACCCCCTACGCCACCCTGCACCGCCTGGCAGCCATGCCGGGCACCGGCGGCATCGCCGAGGCGGCCTTCCGCTTCGCCAAGGAGCGCTACGACCACCTGCGCGTGGACACCCACCACAGCAACCGTCCCATGCACCACATACTTGAGAAAGAGGGTTTTGTATACTGCGGCATCATCTACATGCCCGACGGCGGGCCGAGGGACGCCTACGAGTGGTGGCGCTACGACGAAGTGCCTGCCGACCTCAAGGAATATGTTGAACAAGAGATACTTCCACGGCATGAAGCTTTCGATGCCGCCCATCGCCCCGACCACATCCGCCGCGTGATTGCACGGGCCATGGAGATAGTGGAAAGCGGAAAGTGGGAAGTGGAAAACAAAGCTGCCGCCCCCAAAACACTTTCCTCTCTCCACTCTCCACCTTCCACGTTGGCCTACGCCGCCGCCGCCATGCACGACATCGGCATCTGCGAGGGGCGCGAGGTGCACCACCTGGCCTCCGGCCGCATCATCCGCGCCGACCGCAACCTGCGCCGCTGGTTCAGCGAAGAGGAGATAGAGCTCATCGCCCAGGCCGCCGAGGACCACCGCGCCTCTGCCACCACCGCTCCGCGCTCGCTGCTGGGCTGCATCGTGGCCGAAGCCGACCGCGACATCGAGCCCGAAACCATCGTGCGCCGCACCGTGGAATACGGCCTGGGCCACTACCCCACCCTCGACCGCGAGGGGCACTGGCAGCGCACCCTCGACCACCTGCACGAGAAATATGCCGAAGGCGGCTACATCAAACTATGGATGGAGAACTCGCCCAACGCCGCACCCCTAGCCGACCTGCGCGCCCTCATCAAGGACGAGCAGCGCCTGCGCCAACTGTTTGAAAAATACATAACCCTAAACCCTAAACCTTAAGCCCCTAAACCTTAAACCCCTAAACCTTAAACCCCTAAACCTTAAACCCTAAACCTTAAACCCTAAACCTTAAACCCTAAACCTCAAAATACCATGAACACATTCCTCATCATCATCGCATTTGTGTGCCTCGTTGTGGGCATCATCGGCTCGATTGCCCCGGCGCTGCCCGGCCCTCCCGTCAGCTGGCTGGGTCTGCTGCTGGCGGGCTTCACTCCGTGGGTCGAGACCTCGCCGCTGCTGCTTATCGTAACCGCTGCCGTGGCGGTGGTCATCTGTGTACTGGACTACGTAATTCCCTCGCTCTCCACCAAACGCTACGGCGGCTCGAAGTACGGTATCTGGGGCTGCAACATCGGCTTGCTGGTCTCCATCTTCGGACTGCCGTTCGGGCCCACGGGCCTCTTCGGACTGATATTTTGGCCGTTTGCGGGTGCCCTGGTGGGCGAATACATCAAGAAACAGGACATCCAGCCCGCCCTGCGTGCGGCCTGGGGCGCCTTCGTGGGATTCCTCAGCGGCACGGTGATGAAGGTGGTCTACTGCATCGCCCTGCTCGTCGTGGTCATCGTGGCCCTGGTGTAGCCCTTACTCGACGCCCTCTAGGCTCATCAGCGAGTGGACAGGGGCGATGGGTTCCAGCAATTTGCGGCCGCCGAGGGCGGGCAGCTCGACGAGGAAGATGAATTCCTTGATGCGTATGCGGCGGCCGTCGATGACCTGCTGCTGCAGGGAGCGGACGATGCCGTCGACGGTGCCGCCGGTGGCCAGCAGGTCGTCGAAGAGGGTAACCTCTATCTCGTCGCCCGCGGGCTGGCAGGCGGCGAAGTCACTAAGGCGGTAGAAAAGTTCGTCGCTGCCGTATTCCTTCTCGATTTCCACACGCACCAGGTCGCCCTCGGCATGGGGCAGCTTGCCCTTCTTGCGGAAGGGGACGAGGGTGCGCACGTGGTCGCTCATGGCCAGCAGGGGTGCGCCGAAGAGGAAGCCGCGGGCCTCGACGGTGGCCAGGTTGGGGGCCGTGGCCAGGCGGTCAATCTCGCGCACGGCATCGGTGAATGCCTGCTTGTCCTGCAGGAAAGGCAGCACATCTATAAAGTCGATGCCGGGCTTGGGAAAATCCAAGTAGTGTTTGATTACATTCTCGAACATAACATTAATAACTCATAACTCTTAACTCTTAACTCACAACTCCCCAATCCCCATCAAGAGGCGGATTTTTGTGGGGATGTCGGTGTTCTCCTGGATGCCGGAGAAGTTGTGGGCGCCGGGGCCGAGGGCGAAGACGGGCACCATGCAGCCGGTGTGGTTGTCCCAATGGAAGCGCACGTTGTTGATACCCTGCTGGATGTCGCCGTCGGGCAGGGTGAGGCCGCCGGTCTCGTGGTCGGCGGTAACGACCACCAGGGTGCGCCCGTCGCGCTGGGCGAAGTCGAGCACCGCGTGCAGCATCTGCTCGAAGTCAGCCAGCTCGGCGCGCAGGTAGGCCGAGTCGTTGTTGTGGCAGGCCCAGTCGATTTGCGACCCCTCGACCATCAGCGCGAAGCCCTTGGGGTTGCGGCTGAGCATGGCGATGGCCTTCTTGGTGGCCTGGGTGAGCATGTCGCCGCGCGAGGGCTCGGTGAGCGGGTCGCCGTCGTAGAGGAGACCCACGAGGCGGTCGCCGGCGAAGCGGTTGAGGCTGTCGAGGGTGCCGACCACCGTGTAGCCGCGGCGTGCCAGGGTGTCGAGCGGCGCGAGGCCGTCCTTGCGGTTTTCGGGAAGGAAATACTTGCGGCCGCCGCCCACCATCACACTGTGCTGACACTGCGACAGTTGCAGGCTCAGCGTGTCGAACATCTTCCTATAAGGCACGTGGCCGTAGGTGGCGGCGGGCGTGGCGTCGAGCACCGAGGAGGTTACCACAAAGCCGGTGCTCATGCCGGCAGCCACGGCGTCGTCGAAGATGGTGGCGTAGCGCGCCGAGTCGGGGCCCCAGTTGACGTGGTAGTTGTCCACCTTGTGGCCGGTGGTCAGCGCGGTGCCGCCGGCCGAGGAGTCGGTGCGGTACCTGTTACGCGAGTAGGTGCGCGAAAAGCCCGTGTAGGGGAAGCGCAGGAAGGCGGAGTTGTTCTCGCGCTCGGCCACCACCGAGGCGTAGACCTGCGGCACACCCATGCCGTCGCCCACGATAAGGATGACGTTGAGCGGCTGCACCTCCTCCTCGGAGGCACCCTGCTCGCGGGCATTCATCAGCTCGATGGCCTCGCCGAGGTCGACCGAAAGTTCCGACATGCCGAAACATGAAGCCAGCAACCATGCGCCGAAGAGGGGGATTGAAAGCAGTATCTTTCTGATATTCATAACCTAATGTTTTTTAACAACAGTTGAATCAATGTTGCAAAGGTACGAAATAAAATTTGAATACGCGCCAAAAAATAGCATGAACGAAGGCGAGCCGAGAAAACTGTTAATAATTGTTAAACACACCCCTCCAAAAACATGTATTAACATTTGTGTTAAATTACCCTACCATGGCCGAACCATTCCCCTAGAGATCCCCTACCAAATGCCTCTGGAGCTAGACAGGAGGCCGATTTCGAGAAATTGAGCCTGCAATACACTGTTTTCCAAATTGTTGCAAATGCACTTTTTCTCCATTTTTGCTATTTTAACATTCCTTAACAAATTCACATTAACATTGTCAATTTTCCTAATAAAAGTTAATTTAACATTATTTAAAATTCTAATGACGTCCCAAATCATTGTTTCATTTTTTTTTTTATTTTTACATAATAAATTGCCATTTTTTTCGTTCTGAAAGGCATATTTATTTTATTTGCAATGGAAAACCTACCCGCCATATTTACCGACCTTGCCGTCATCCTTATCGCCGCCGGTGTCATCACCGTGGTCTTCAAGTGGCTCAAGCAGCCGCTGGTTCTGGGCTACATCCTGGCCGGATTCTTCATCGGGCCCTACTTCAAATGGTTCCCCGGCGTTACCGACGCGGCCAACATACACGTATGGAGCGACATCGGCATCGTCTTCCTCATGTTCGGCCTCGGTCTGGAGTTCAGTCTGAAAAAGCTGAAAAAGGTGGGTGCCACGGGCGCCATCACCGCCCTGACCGAGCTGGCCATCATGTTCCTCATTGGCTCATCGGTAGGCAAAATGCTGGGCTTCAGTTCTATGGAGTGTACTTTCCTGGGGTGCATGCTCTCCATCTCGTCCACCAGCATCATTATCAAAAGCTTCGACGACCTGCGGCTCAAGCAGCAGAAGTTCACCTCGACGGTAACCGCCGTGCTGGTGGTCGAGGACATCATCGCGGTGCTGTTGCTGGTGGTGCTGTCCACGGTCAGCGTCAGCCGCAGCTTCGACGGCGGCGCGCTGGCGGGCCAGATGGTCAAGCTGGCCTTCTTCCTGGTGGCCTGGTTCGTGTTCGGCATCTACCTGATACCCACCTTCCTGCGCTGGATGCGGCGCTACATGAGCGAGGAGACCCTGCTCATCCTGGCCGTGGGTCTCTGCTTCGGCATGGTGGTGCTGGCCGCCCAGGCTGGCTTCTCCACCGCCCTCGGCGCTTTCGTCATGGGTGCCATCCTGGCCGAAACCATCGAGGTCGACGTCATCCACCGCCTGGTGATGCCGCTGAAGAACCTCTTCGGAGCCGTCTTCTTCGTCTCGGTCGGCATGCTGGTCAACCCCGAGGTGCTGGTGGACTACATCGTCCCCATACTGGTCATCGCGCTGACCATCATCCTCTTCAAGAGCATAGCCGCCACGGCCGGTGTGCTGCTCAGCGGCCGCCCGCTGAAGACCGCCATCCAGAGCGGCTTTTGCTTCTGTCAGATTGGCGAGTTCTCGTTCATCATCGCCGGCCTCGGCCTCAGCTTCAAGGTCATCGACCCCAACCTCTACCCCATCATCGTCTCCGTCTCCATCCTCACCACCTTCGTAACCCCCTACATGATCAAGGGGGCGCTGCCGTTCTACAACTGGCTCAACCCCAAGCTGCCCACCAAGGCCAAGCAGTACCTGGACCACTACAGCAACAACGCCTCGAGCGACGCCGACCATGAGGCCGGCATACGCTCCTTCGTCAAAAAGCAGCTGACCAACATCATCCTCTACGGCATCATCCTGGCGGCCATCGCGCTGCTCTCGGGCACCCTGCTGCGGCCGCTGCTCGACGGCATCTTCGCCGAGGCCGGCATACCGCAGATTTGGAGCCGTCTGATAGGCATGGCAGCCACCCTGTTGCTGATGTCCCCCTTCCTGTGGGCCGTGGCTGTAAAGAACGTCAGCAAGCAGCGCATCAAGGAGATGTTCAGCACCTACCGCTTCTCGCAGGCGGTGGTCATCCCGATACTGGTGCTGCGCTATTTCGTGGCGCTGTTCTTTGTCGGCATGGTGGTCGGCAGCTACGTCAACCTCGCCGTCGGCTTCCTCATGGTCATCGCGCTGATGGTGCTGATAGTGGTGCTCTTCTCGCGCAAGGCGAACGGCTTCTACGCCCAGATTGAGGAGCGCTTCCTGGACAACCTCAACTCGCGCCAGGCGCAGAACTCTTTCCGCATACCGGCGGGCATGGAGAACGAGTTCTACATGGAGCGCCTCTGCATGAGCCCCTATTCGCCCCTGGCCGGCAAGACCCTCGCCGAGAACGACCTGCGCGACCGCTACGGAGCCAACGTGGTAACCATCGAACGTGGCGACCAAATCATAGACCTCCCCGGTCGCGACGAGATCCTGATGCCGTCCGACGTGCTCACCGTCATCGGCACCGAGGAGCAGGTGTCGGCCATCCGAGGCGACGTGGAACGCGAGGCCGACGTGCTCATCCACGACCATTCGGACCACGCCATACACATGTACCGCTACCGCGTCGAAGCCGGAGGCCCGTTGTGCGGCCTGCCGGTCGGCACATCGGTCCTCGCCACGCAGCACCACGTGATGGTCATTGCCATCGAACGGGCGGGCGAAAAGATAGTCAATCCGCGCCGGAACACCATCTTCCTGCACAACGACCTGCTCTGGCTCGTCTCGCCCGAGGAGATGACCGTCGAGGGATTCGAGCGGAAAATGGTCAAGATCTAAACACTAAAGTAGAGGAAGTATCTCTTTTTCAAAGATGTCGCGCCGGATGATGCGGTAGTGGGGGTGGTAGGCATCCTTGAACTGCTGGCTGTGCGACATGACGAAGCGTGGGTCGGGTGTCGGCAGTCCCTCGGCGCTGCGCAGTACGGCCGAGACGAAGGGTGCCAGCTGAAGGGTGCCGCGCTTGAGGAAGATGAGGTTGACGCGCACAAAATTACTGTCGCAGAGGGTGTACTCATACAGGGGAAATGCGGTAGTGTCCGGCATCTCCTCCATCTCGCGCCCGATATAGCGCAGGGCCGCAACCGAGTCAGTCAGCAGGTGCCCCGGCCCGTATAGGTCTTGGAACACCAGCTTGTAGAGGTCCTGCGGCTGGGCCTCCGGGTAGCGCTCGGCATAGGCCATCAGGGCATTGCCACACTGCGATGCCGGCTTCTGTGGGTGCTGGCAGGCTGCCATCAGGAGGCATGCCACAGCAAAATATAGGATATGTTTCATTTCGTTACGCGTTTGACTATCAATATGCTCAACTCCCACAAGAGGTATATCGGAACGGATACCAGCGCGAGGGTAACGGGGTCGCCGGTGGGTGTGATGACGGCGCCGAGTACGAGGATGGCCACCACGGCATGGCGGCGGTAGCGCTGCATGGCCTCCGCCTTGAGCAAACCCACCTTGCCCAACAGCCAACATAGCACCGGCAGCTCGAATAGAATACCCATCAGCAGGCTCATCAGCAGCAGGAGGTCGACATAGGAGGTGAGCGATATGAGGTTCTGCACCTCGGCACTCACCTGATAGCCGCCAAGAAAGCGGACTGCAAAGGGAAAGATAACGAAGTAGTTGAGCGCCACTCCGGCATAGAACAGCAGGCATGCGCCACCCAAGGCACGGACGGTTATGCGGCGTTCGGCACTGTATAGGCCGGGGGCCACGAAGGCAAAGAGCTGGTAAATAAGATAGGGAGCCGCGAGAAGCAGACCTGTCAGCAGCGACACGCGCATGTGGGTAAGGAACTGCTGCGCGATGTCGACGTTGATAAGCGTAAGATTGGCCGGCTTGGGCCTCAGCACCACCCCGAAGAGTGCATCCTTAAAGCAGAAACAAGCCACAGCCGCCACCAGCACCGCCAGCAGCATTCGCCAAAGGTGCGATCGTAGGGCATCCAGGTGGTCCCAGAAGGTCATGCCGGTAGCGTGTGGGGAAAGGTTAAAGCGGCAAGCTATTTGACTTCACTTTCACCCTTCCCTTTTCCGCCTTCATCTTCTCCAATGCCGTTCATGCCATCCTTGAAGCTCTTGACGCCCTTGCCGACGCCCTTCATAAGCTCGGGTATCTTCTTGCCGCCGAATAGCAGCAGCACAGCGAGGACAATGAGGACAATCTCCCAAGTGCCTAAAAAGAGGAGTTTCATACCAGTGAATCTTTAAGTTTGTTGGTGTAATCTTCAATCATGTGCATCTTCTCGGGTATCTTGATGCCCTGCGGACAGTGTTTGACACACTCGCCGCAGTCGATGCAGTGGTCGGCCTGGCGCAGGCGCTCAATGCTCTTGTCGTAGGAGGTGAGGAACGCCTTGCGGGCACGGCGGAACTCGCGCTGCTCCATAGTGCCCTCGAGGGCTATGTTACCCTCGTTGAGGCACTTGTTGTAGTGGGTGAAGATGCCGGGGATGTCGAGGCCATAGGGGCAGGGCATGCAGTACTGGCAGGTGGTGCAGGGGACGGCGGGATAGTGGGCGAACTCGTCGGCGATACGCTCCAGCAGAGCCAGTTCCTCAGCGTTCAGGGGCTTGAGGGGCGAGTGGGTGCGGAGGTTGTCCTGCAGGTGCTCCATGAAGGTCATGCCACTGAGCGAGGTCATCACCCGCGGGAAGGTGCCGCAGAAACGGAACGACCAAGAGGCGAGGCTCTGGTTCGGCTCGCGAGCCTTGAGCTGCGCGGCGGCATGGTCGTTGAGGGTGGCCAGGCGGCCGCCGAGCAGGGGCTCCATGATGACGACGGGTATCTCGCGCTTGTCTAGCTCGGTATAGAGGTGCTCGCCCTCCACGTTGCGGGGGTTGATTTCCTTGGCGTAGTGCCAGTCGACATAGTTCATCTGTATCTGGGCGAAGTCCCAGTGGTATTTGTCGTGCAATGCAACCACCTTGTCGAACTCCTCCTGCATGCCGTGGAACGACCAGCCGAGATTGCGGATACGGCCGGCCTCGCGCTCCTTCATGAGGAAGTCGAGCATGCCGTTGTCAACGAAGCGCTTCTCGAAGTCGCTTTTGCCCTCGTCGTCGACCATGCCGAACGAGTGGAGGAGATAGTAGTCGATGTGGTCGACCTGCAGCTTCTCGAACGACTCGCGATACATCTTCAGGCTGGCCTCGGGAGTCCAGTTGCGGAAGTTGGATAGCTTGGTGGCCACGAGGTACTTGTCGCGGGGATGGCGGCTGAGGGCAATGCCGGTGCAGGTCTCGGAACGGCCCTGGCAATAGACAGGGGATGTGTCGAAGTAGTTGACACCGTGCTCAATGGCGTAGTCCACCTGCTGGTTGACCATCTCCTGGTCGATGGGGGCACCGGGGTTCTCGCGACCCGATCCGCCACCTTCCACAGGCAGGCGCATCATGCCAAATCCGAGCAGCGACACCTGCTGCCCATGGGCATCGGGGCGATAGGTCATCTGACCCATCGGCACCTCGCCGGCGGTCATGCCCTCGGCAGGCACGCTATTGGGGTTGTCGCAGCCGGCAGCCACCACGGCACCCGCCGCAACGGCACCCGCCATTCCTTTCAGAAAATCTCTTCTATCCATTGTTTTTATCTCTTTTTCTGTTCTTCAAGCAGCTGCTTGCGCTTCTGGGTACTGAACCAGGTGCCGTAAACCTCGCTGACGTTGCTGGCGGTGGTGAAGGCATTGACATCGTTCTCCTTGAGCCAATGCATGAGGCTGCTGAACTCGTCCTTGCCCAGCAGGGCGACCAGTTCGATGCTCTTCTCTCCGCTGTAACCGCCGGTTACCTCGTAGAGGGTGCAGCCACGGCGCAGGTCATTGATGATATAGTGGCGGATGCGGTCGTAGTCTTTGCTGACGATGCAGATGCGCTTGCGGTTGTTAAGCGTGGCGGTGAAGTAGTCGACCACCAGGCCATTGATCCAGGTGCCGATGAGGCCGATGACCACCATGCGGAAGTCGTTGATGAAGAAGGCGGTGCAGCAGATGACGGCACCAGCCACGGAGACCGAGGCACCGATGTCGAAGTGAAGGAATTTGTTGACAATCTTGGCCAGGATGTCAAGGCCGCCGGTCGAGGCATTGATGCTGAACATCAGGGCCTGGGCAGCGGAGAGCAGCAGCACGAAGCAGCAGAGATCCAGCCAAGGGTCGCCCATGACCGAGGGGCTGCCGGTAACGATGTTGGTGTTGGCAATGTTCTGCCAAGGGTAGACGGCATCCCAGAACTGGGTCAGCGGGCCGAGGATGAGGGCGGTGTAGACGGTCTTGAAGCCGAACTCGCGGTCAATCAGTATGAAGGCCAGGATGAGCAGCAGGATGTTGATGCAGGTAATCCAGGTGCCAAGGTTGCCGCCGAAGATATTGGAGAGTACGATGGAGAGACCGCTGATGGTGCCGATGATGAGTTTGCTGGGGACCAGGAAGTAGTAGACAGCGGCGGCGGTAACCATCATACCGAGGGTCATGATGACCAGCTCTTTCCAGAATTTGAAGGTTCCGACATAGCGGATGGCTTCGTTCACTTTTGCAGAAATGTCCATAATGGGGGTATTTAATTGAGTTGTAGGGTTAGATTTCGGTGTGATGCTGGCGGCCTTCGACGTAGATGGCCGTCATGGGGCGGGCGGGGCAGTAGTACTCGCAGGCGCCGCAGCCGGTGCACTTGCTCTCGTTGACCGAGGGCACCGTCATACCACCGGTCTCCACCATGGTGATGGCCTGGGCAGGGCAGTGGCGGGCGCAGGCACCGCAATTGACGCCTTGGGTGGAGATGCAGTTGTCGTGCAGCGTAACGGCGAGGCCGATGCTGATGGCGGTCTTCTGCTCGCGGCTGACGGGCTGTATGGCACCGCTGGGGCACACCTCGCTGCAGCGGGTGCAGGCCATGCGGCAGTAGCCCTGGTCGTAGGCCATATAGGGCTGCAGGAAGGTGCCGAGGTCGGTCGAGGGGCGCAACACCTTCTCTGGGCACTGGCTGACGCAGAGCTGGCAGGCGGTGCAGCGGCTCTCGAAGTTCTTCTGACTGATGGCACCGAAGGGACGGAGGGGTACCTGGCGTTTGGGGACCGACTTGTCGAGCAGCACAGCCAGGCCGCCGTCCATCTTCTGCTCCTGCGCGTGCAGGGCAGTGGTGGCGCCGACGGCGAGGGTGGTGGCCACGAAAGCGCGGCGCGAGGGGTCGACTTCACTAGTAGAACTCGTGTTACCAGTTTTGCTAGCAATACTAATGGCACCGAACTTGCACTTGGAAAGGCAGTTCCAGCAATCGACACAGCGCGAGTCGTCCACCTTGCAGCCGCCGTCAATGTCGATACAGGAGCATTTGCAGCCCTGCTCGCACTGGTGGCAACCGACGCACTTCGAGGCATCGATGCGGATGCCGAAGATGCGATGCTTGGCGACCAGCCCCAGCAAGGTGCCGACGGGGCAGGCGGTGTTGCACCAGAGGCGACCCCACAAGGTCATGACGACCATAAGCACAGCCGTGGCGATAGCGACCGCCAGCATGACACCGCTGGAGGCAAAACCCTGCACCATGCGGGCGTATGCACTGTAGGGGGCAATGAGGACGGCTAGGCTGTTGAGGCCGAAGACCATAAAGATGACAAACAGGGCCAGCACGGTGTAGCGTAGCCAAGGCAAGGGTTTGCGATAACGGGACTTGCGGCGCGAGGGCCACACCTTGTGCAGCCAAATGAGCACATCCTGCATGATACCCATCGGGCAGACGAGCGAGCAGTAGAGGCGGCCAATGAGGACAGTTACCAACAGGACGGCCACCACAACCACAAAGTTCAGGGCCAGGATGGCGGGCAGGAGCTGCACCTTGGGCGCCCAGCCCAGCCAGTGGCGCAGCACGCCAGTGCAATCCAGCAGCAGAGCCGTGATGCCTACCAGCATCAACCCTGCCAGAAACATTCGGATGTATTTGAAATACTTATACATGGGTTTTTAGGATTAATTCTTCTTAAGCATGGCATACACCGCCAGGCCGGCCACCGACTTGATGCCGGTCTTACGGGTGATACTCTTGCGGTGCGTGTTGACGGTGTTGACTGTAATGTTGAGACGCGAGGCGATTTCCTTGCTGCTCAATCCCTGCGCCACCAACTCAAGCACCTCCTGTTCGCGCTCCGAGAGCGAATGGTCCTCGGGCGGCAGGAGGAGCATCTCCTCTATCTCGGCATGCTTCTCCAGGTCGCGGCTGAGCTGCATGATGTCGAACACCAGCTCCATCATCTCCTCGTTGAGGCGCTCGCCAGGGATATACTTGTAGATAATCTGCGTGAGGTCGGAGAGCTTGTCCTTGATGCTGTCGTGGCTCTTCACATAGTGATCGCTGACACCCTTGCTCAACGGCTCGCCCTCGCGCAGGGCGGTGAGCATATTGGCCAGGTTGCGTTCCTCGCGGCGCACATGCTCGCGCACCTCACGGCAATAGTCGGCAAAGTACTTCTTCAATATGGCGGCCGACTGCTCGCCTGCCGAGTCGGCGATATGGTCCAAGTGGCGCTGCATGTGCGGCAGGCGCTCTTCGGTATAGTAGCGGTGCGATGCCTGCAGGTGCTCCACCACCAGCCGGTTGTCAATCCGGGCAATCTCCTCGTCGTCAGGACGAAAGTCATCGAAGGTGTAGATGTTGCACACGGTGAGGAAGAAGAAATCGTCGACCCCAAACTCGCGGCAGACCTCCTTGATGGTCTTCTCGCCGAATCCCAGGTGGATGCCGAAACGCGGCAACATAAGGATGAGGTCATAGTTGGATGCTATCATGTCGGCCATCTTCATGCGGCCGGTGAATATAGTTCGCTTGCCCACGGTCATAATGTATTATTATATTATAGTACAAATATTTTGAGGCTGCAAAATTACAAAATAAATCCGACATGGCGGAAAACTTTTTGAAAAAAAAGCACATTTTTTGTGGAAAAACCAGATTTTCGCACCAACACAGCCCACTGACATACAGCTAATTAAAAACATCATCTTCTTCCTACCTTCTTCTTTGATTAGTGAATGGGCACAATAAAGCCAAATTCCCGACGTTGTTTGTTTCATAACGACAACCAACGACAACACAAACAACCAGGACAACGAACATGGGACCCCTCGAAAGAAACGCGTCGCCTACTCCGTTATCTTTGTTGCCAAATTTGTCGTAAAACAATAAAATTCAAGATATATGGCAAAATTGGAGCAGGGCATCCTCGGCCCCTTCCGAGGCAAAGTAGGCACGGTGGTGGGCTACCTCTGGCGTGGCAAGCACGTAGTCCGCGGCTACCGCAGGGAAATCAACTATCCCAACACAGAGAGCCAACAGCTTGAACGCGACTGGTTTATCTCCATGGTGCGCTTCGCCGCCACGGCACGGCAGGCTTTGTTGTTAGGTCTCAAGGAAAAGGCTAACCGTGACCAGATGACCGAGGGCAACGCCTTCGTCAAGATGAACAAGCGCTGTTTCGGGCGTGCACACGCCCCCGCCGCCTGTGGCGGCGCCAACACCTCTGGTTTAGAGGGGGAGTTGTGTGATTACCAACACCTCACACTCTCCTCCGGTCCCGTCGCCCCTCTCCTGGGCGCCACCTGGCGGATGGACGAGCGGCAGGTGCTGACCGCCTCCTGGGAACGACGCACTCCTCTGCCCCGATGCAAATCAAGCGACAGCGTACATCTCTACATTTATAACGCCCACACGCGCGAGAGTCTCCTCGCTGCATCTGCCCGCCGCTCCGACAGCACCATAACCATCTTGCTCCCAGATCATTGGAACCGAAGAGACCTCCACTGCTATCTCTTCGCCACCGACACTCAAGGCCACGCATCCTCCACGGCCTACGCCACCACCACTCCGCAGGAGGCCACAACAATTGACACCCTGCAAAGCTCACCCCTGCGGGAATCCGCTGTAATTCAGCAAGAAAACAAATCAATAGGGAACGCCATAACCATCGCCACCTCTCCTTCTCCAGAAAAAACTAGCCTAGGAGATTCTTGTGCATCGACAATGTTTTGGCACATTCATCCGCAATAGCCTGCGACTGCTCTTCGGACAAATCCTTATTGCCAACAAATGTTGTATAAACATGGCATACTGCCATGGGAATAGGCGAATCCTGACTGTCCTGAGATGCACTCACCGTAAAACAGAATCCATCTCTAATCTTAAATCCAAGCTGCGAATTCTCACTATATTTCCCTATATTGCGATTTATTGCATCCGTAACCTTAACCGGGTACCGCATTATATTTCGACCAAAAAACACACCAGCCACCTCATTCAAAGAAGACCGCAACGAATTCAAAAACCTCTCATTATACCTTTCAAGAAAATGCATTGTGTATAAATGCACACCAGGAATCACTACTTCTTCTCCCCAAGGTGCAATCCAAGGAGTCTCTTGGCAAACCAAAAGCAGTCTCTGGTTATTATTGAAGAACGGAAGGAAATAATATTCAAATAATTGAACACGATTCTCTGTAAAGAGAGAAATAATATAATCGTTCTTCTCAATTTGGTGTTTTACCTGAATAGGGCAATTGGGCTTTATGGATTTTTGATACTTGTCAGCATATTTATTCCGCCAATAAAGCACCTTGGATTGGTCTCGCATATAATTATCGTAGACCTCCTTGTATGTCATCGTATTAAGTATCATAATCTATGCAGAAGAGAAATATCTCTAGATTTGGGGTATGGGGAAGGATTGAAGGTGGATGGAAACTGGTTCAATCCTACTCAATCTTCGCGGACGAGGCGGACGGAGTAGCCGTGCGACTTGTTGTGGCCGTAGACGGCACCGATGCCGGCCGAGTGGAAGGCAACGTTCCAGGCACCGAGGTCGTCGTAAGCAGTTGTGGACCAATAGTATCCTTCGGTACCCAAGCCCTCTATCCGTTCTCCGAGGTCATGGCCGGCGGCAGGGAGGAAGATGGCGCCCGCCTTTTCCATCACAGCCCACTCGTCGAAGGTGTAGGCGTTGGTGCTATAGTCTTCAGCATCAGCGTAGAAGAGGATGCCGGAGGGACGCTTCCAGCCGTCGGGCAGGAGGGCCAGGCCATTGATGCCTTCTATCGAAACCAGGCCGCGTTTCTTGGGCGCATTGGTGCGGAAGGTGAGCAGGTAGTGCCACTCCTCCGACGAGAGGGTGCGCCACTCGCCGATGCTCCAACCCTCTGGGTTCCAAGGGAAATAGTCTTCCCAGCCGTCAACATCGTACAGAGGGTCGCCCAGGTAGACGTGCTGCGCCTCGGCCATGCGCCACTGCCCACTGGCGGGGTGGTATTGCAGGTTGCCCTTGGCGAACTTGACCCGCTTGGAGGAGCTGACGGTGAAGTGCTCGATGGAGGTGGGCAGCGGCACCACATCGCGGTCGCAGGCAATGAAAACGATGGCCGCCAATAGGGTCAGGAGTATGGATTTCTTCTTCATAAAGTTCTGAATATAAACATTATCACAGGCGCACAAGCCTATGGATCATAAGGGCAAAAATACAAATATTTTTGGAAACCGGAAAATAAATTGTATATTTGCAGCATGAAAAAAAGAGGAATGCTGCTGTTGGCAGCCGTTATATTGGGTTGCAGTCCAGCCTGTTGGGCCCAGGAGGCGACAGACGTGGAGAAACGTGTGGAGTGGCTGCTTGGGCAGCTGACGCTCGATGAGAAGCTCTCGCTGATGGTGCACCACAACCCTGCCATCCCGCGGCTGGGGCTGGAGGAGTACAGCTGGTGGAACGAGGCGCTGCACGGCGTGGGGCGCGCCGGCCTGGCCACCGTCTACCCCATGCCCATCGCGCTGGCCGCCACCTTCGACCCGCCTTTGGTACACAGTATTTTCGACCATGTTGCCTTTGAGGCACGCCAAAAATACTATGATGCACAAGACACTGGAGGATACGGCGACTATACGGGTCTAACCTTCTTCACCCCGAATATCAACATATTCCGCGACCCACGCTGGGGCCGCGGCATGGAGACCTACGGCGAGGATCCCTACCTCACCGCCATGATGGGGCTGGCCTGCGTCAAAGGGTTACAAGGGGGTAACACCGCTGCCTGCCTCAAGCACTATGCCGTGCATAGCGGCCCCGAAGGCGTGCGCCACGAGTTCGACAGCCGCGTCTCCGACCGCGACCTGCGTACCACCTACCTGCCGGCCTTCGAATATATAATCAAGAACAGCGACGTGGCACAGGTGATGTGCGGCTACAATCGTCTTAACGGAGAGCCCTGCTGCACAAACCGAAGACTCTTTGACATCCTGCGCAACGAATGGCTGTACGATGGCATCCTTGTTACCGACTGCTGGGCTTTGAACGATGCCTATGAGACCGACACCGTCATCCCGCGCCACCGCACCCACGCCACTGCAGCTGCCGCCTATGGCGATGCCTTCGGTCGCGAGGTGGACCTCGAATGCGGCAGCGGCCTGCCCGCCTTGCGCGAAGCCGTACAGAAAGGGCTGGTGCCCGAAAGCAAAGTGGACGAGCATGTGCGGCGAATATTGCGAGTGCGTCTGCGCGTCACCGACGACCCCGAACCGGTCGAAGAACCAGCCGAAGAATACATCGACTTGACTGTTTTCTACACACAAGGCATGGTGTTGCTGAAAAACGATGGCGTGCTGCCCTTCAAGGCAGAGGACGGCCTGCGCCTCGAAGGTCCCAACGCCTACGACAGCCTGATGCCCCTCGGCAACTACAATGGCACTCCGAGACACACCGTAACCATCGGAGAAGGCTTGACTGGTCTGATTAGCCAGACCGGCAAGACCATTGTCTACTGCGGCGGCCTCAATCCCCAACTCGAGGGCGAGGAACTGCCCGTGGAGAAAGAGGGATTCTATAAGGGCGACCGCACCCTTATTGAACTTCCCAAAGAGCAGGTCGCCGAAATCAAAGCCTTCAAGGCACAGGGCTACCGCATCGTCCTGCTGCTCTGCACCGGCAGCGCCATCGCGCTGGACAACGTCATCGACGACTGCGACGCCGTCCTTGTGGGCTGGTACGGCGGTCAGGACATGGGCACCGCTGTCAAAGAACTGCTCTTCGGCGAGCGCGACGACTTCGGCCGCCTGCCCATCACTTTCTACCGCAGCACCGGCGACCTGCCGCCCTTCGAGGACTACGCCATGCAGGGGCGAACCTACCGCTACGTCGACCCCGAGCGCGTGGCGTTCCCCTTCGGCTTCGGCTACAGCTACAGTTTCTTCAGCCTCAAGGAGCCCTGGGTCGACGAGGCCAACTTCACCGTCGGCGGCACCCTCAGCCTCTGCAACACCGACGCCCCCAAGGCAAAAGAACACCGCACAGTGGTGCAGGTCTACCTGGTGGGCGACGACGACCAAGGACCACAAAAACAACTGATTGGCACCGCCTCAATCAACATTGCCGAAACGGCACCGCTAGTGCCGTTCAGCATCACGACAGACCCCTTCTGGTTCCGCCAATTCAACCCTGAAACCGGCCTGATGGAAGAGCCCAAGGACGGCACCAAGTTCACCATCCAGATCGGCTTCAGCAGCGACGACCGCGACCTTATCGACTTACCATTCATTTATCACAACAGAAAATGAAAAAGACAATTATTATAGGATTAATGGGTTTAATGGGTATGATGGGTTCCGTGAGAGCCCAGCACGACAGTATCCCCGAGAGCGACCCATTGATAGTGCAGCGCATCGCGGAGTGGCAGGACCTCAAATTTGGATTCATGATGCACTGGGGCATCTACGCGCAGTGGGGCTGCGTGGAGAGCTGGAACCTATGCAACGAGCCGTGGCTCAACCGCGACGGAGCACCCTACGAGGACTACAAGCGCGCCTACTGGGCGCTGAGCAAGACCTTCGCCCCCAAGCACTTCGACCCGCAGGGGTGGGCCGAGGCGGCCAAGAAGGCCGGCATGAAATACGTGGTCTTCACCACCAAGCACCACGACGGCTACTGCATGTTCGACAGCCGGCATACCGACTACACCAGCATGCACAGCCCGGCGCGGACCGACTTCACGCGCGGCGTGGTGGATGCCTTCCGCGCCGCGGGCTTCTGGACCGGCCTCTACTTCAGCAAGCCCGACTGGCACTGCGACGACTACTGGGCGCACGAGTGGGCCACGCCCGACCGCAACGTGAACTACACCATCGCCGACCATCCTGACCGCTGGAAGAAGTATCAAGAGTTCACCTACAACCAGATACACGAACTGACCCACAACTACGGCCCCATCGACATCCTGTGGCTCGACGGCGGCTGGGTGCGCCCGGCATGGAGCGTCAACGAGGAGACACGCCCCTGGCTGGGTTGCAGCGGACAGGTGCAGGAACTCGACATGCACCGCCTGGCCTCCATCGCGCGCGAGCGCAATCCCCGCACCATCATCGTGGACCGCAGCGTGGGCGGCCGGTACGAAAACTACCGCACCCCCGAGAAGCAGGTGCCCGACACCCTCCTGCCCTACCCCTGGGAGACCTGCATGACGATGGGCGACAGCTGGAGCTACTCGCCACGCGACCAGTACAAGAGCACCCGCGAGCTGATACACCTCCTGTGCGACGTGGTGGCCAAGGGCGGCAACCTATTACTCAACGTGGGCCCCGACGCCGACGGCAACCTGCCCCCCGAGGCACTGCGGCGCATGGAGGAGATCGGCAAGTGGCTCGATGTGTACGGCTATGCCATCTACGGCACCCGCCCCCTCCCACCCTACTGCGACGGCAACCGCCGCTACACGCAGAGCAAGGACGGCAAGCACCGCTACGAGATAACCCTCACCGACGAATACCCTTATGCCACCGTCAGGAAGATGAAAAAGAACAGATAGACATAATCTCCCCGCCTATCGGCGGAAATCATGAAAATCATGGAAATGATTACATTAGATTTAAAAGATTTCTCATACCAGACATTGCAAATCTTGGAAATCCAAGACAATCCATTTTCTACAAGATCCACAAGATCTCGCGAAGCAGGCGACAAAAAACACCGCCCCGCCTCGGCGGAGATCCTGGAAATCATGGAAATGATTAATACATGACATCGCAAATCATGGAAATCCAAGAAAATCCATTTTCTACAAGATCTACAAGATCTCGCGAAGCAGGAGACAAAAGTACCACCCCGCCCTCGGTGGAGTTCCTGGAAATCATGGAAATGATTAATACATAACATCACAAATCATGGAAATCCAAGAAAATCCATTTTCTACAAGATCTACAAGATCTCGCGAAGCAGGAGACAAAGCCACCGCCCCGCCCTCGGCGAAGATCCTGAAAATCCAGAAAAGATTTCCTCAGAATTAATAAGATTTTTTGATACAGACAAAATATCCAAGACAATCCATAAGATTTACAAGATCTCGCGAAGCGGGAGACAAAACAGACTGCAAATGACAAAAGAAGACAGATACATAGCCCTGCTGCCGCAGGTGAAGGCCCTCTGCGAGGGCGAGGTGGACATGATAGCCAAGATGGCCAACGCCTGCGCACTGCTGCACAGCGAGTTCGGCTTCTGGTGGACAGGGTTTTACAGAGTTATGAATTATGAGTTAGGAGTTATGAGGTCGGCTGCCGCAACCGGCAACTCCGAACTCCCAACCCCGAACTCCGAACTAGTCCTGGGCCCCTTCCAAGGCCCGCTGGCCTGCATGCACATCGGCTACGGCCGCGGCGTGTGCGGCACGGCGTGGAAGGAGCGGCGCACGGTGGTGGTGCCCGATGTGGAGCAGTTCCCCGGCCATATAGCCTGCAGCAGCGAGAGCCGCAGCGAGATAGTGGTGCCGGTGTTCGAGGGCGACGAAGTGGTGGCCGTGCTCGACATCGACAGCCGCGAGCTGGCCACCTTCGACGACACCGACCGCCAGTACCTGGAGCGCCTCGTGGCGATGCTATGAAGCGGCAGGGGGTCTCTAGGGGAACGGTAGGGGAATGGTAGGGGAATACTTCGACTCTGGTCGCTTATGGCAGCCTATGGCCCCTTACCCTGCCAAATCCATCCAAATCCATCCAAATCCCTCCAAATCCATCCAAATCCGCCCCTCCAAAAACAAGTACAGGGCCGCGGGTTCCCCGCGGCCCTGTACAACTCTTAACTCTTAACTCATAACTCTTAACTACTTAACCACAACGATTTTCCGAGCGGGGTGGCGGCCAACCCTTATCATATAGGCGCCGCTGGCGGGAGCGTCGAAGTGCAGGGGCGCGTAGTTGTCCTGCTTCGTGGCGAGCACGCGTCCGCTCACGTCGTAGAGCGTTACAGTGTTGCCCTCGGCACCCTCCACCACAATCTGGCCGCCGCGCTGGTAGAGCTTCACATACTGCCCTTCGGCGCCGTCGATGCCCTCGGTGGTGATGTAGACTGTGTCGTGGATGTAGACGGTGTCGTGGATGTAGCGGTTGAGGTAGATGGTGTCGTAGATGTAGTTGTTCACCAACACCGTGTCGTGGTAGTAGTGCGAGATGATGACCGTGTCGTAGTAATAGTTGT
>Ga0256404_1000233_pt1 | contig 141470 bp, 103 predicted proteins | sample RumenRJG_01DNA_FD_185990 | JGI IMG/M metagenome (GOLD analysis project Ga0256404, IMG submission 185990) | Bovine rumen microbial communities from Lethbridge, Alberta, Canada - RJG_01 | ecosystem: Host-associated > Mammals > Digestive system > Stomach > Rumen | place: Canada: Alberta... | reverse complement strand
GAAGCGTTTATCAGGTGGTTATTGCGGCGGGGTCCCACCTCTTCCCATTCCGAACAGAGAAGTTAAGCCCGTCATCGCCGATGGTACTGCAATGCAATGCGGGAGAGTAGGTAGCCGCCTTCTTTCATTCCGGAGAGGTTTCCCAAATGGGAAGTCTCTCCTTTTTTTATGTGTATGACTGTCTAGAATCATGCTAAAATGAAAGATTTTAGGTAAAATACTTTGTCGTTTGGAAAAAATAGTGTTACTTTGCAAGAGGAAAAGATTTTATTTATTAATTAATTCAGAAAAAATATGAAGAAAGTATTAGTTGCAATCGTTGCACTGTTCTGCTCAGTGAGCAGTTTTGCACAGTACAGCAGTGGCGGTTTCTCGCTCGACGAAGAGAACCTGTATTGGGGTGTTCGTTTTGGTTTGACAAGTGCCACGCTGGGTGGTGATCTTGACTTGGGTGCAAAGACTGGTATGACACTTGGTGGTGTAGTTGGTCTTCGTGCTTCAGACAGTACTCCTGTCTTCATTGAGAGTGGTCTCTATTATACAGAGCGCGGTGCAAAAAGTGGTCATAGTAAGCTTGGAGAAATTAAGCAAGTCGGCTATAACAACTTGGAGGTTCCCATCTTGGTGAAATATGGAATCAAAGCAACCGATGAAATCGCCGTTTTGCCATTCTTCGGTCCGTATTTCTCATATGCATTCAATGGTAAGACAAAGCAAGTTGAAGTTGACGGAACAAAGAGTGTTGGTTCCTTTGATGAAAAAAGAGCCTACACTGGTGGTTTGAAGCGTGCCAATATGGGCTTCAAGTTAGGTTGTGGTGCCGAGTACAATAAGGTTTATCTCGAAGTGGGCTACCAGTTTGGTATCACTAATGTTTGTAAAGAAGATGAATGGTCATCTCACAGCAATGCACTGTTCGTGAACTTTGGTGTGAACTTCTAATAGAAGTTTTCTTCCATACAACCGCATCAGAAACAGTTTCCTCAGGATCCATTTAGATCTATTAATAGGAACTGTATCTGATACGGTTTTTTATTGAATAAGGTATAGTTAGGCAATAACCAGCCAGAAGATGCGTTTATATAACATGCATTGGACCGACCAGATTCGCAGGGTGAAGATTCTGCTTGTCATTGCTGCCGTCATTATCGCGGTGGCCAGTCTGGTTGTGTCTCATTTTCTGGTACGTGACTTAGCTATTGAAGAGCGTAACAAGATGGAGGTGTGGGCCGAGGCGATGCGTACATTGAGTCAGCCCGAAGAGAATGTGGACTTGAACCTCGTATTGAAAGTGATAGAGGGAAACAACACCATTCCTGTTGTTGTCCTTGGCGCAGATGAGCAGGTACAGACTTTCCGTAACATCAAGTTGAAAAGAACGAATGCCGAGGATAGCATCCAACAGGCTTTAGCCATGGCGCAAAGAATGAAGCATTCCGGCAGGAGTATTCGTATCGCCCTTGATGACGCCAATGACACCAATGATTACATCGATGTTTGTTATGATGAATCCCTGATGATCAAACGCTTGAACCTGTACCCCTATGTTCAGTTGGGCATTGTGATGATTTTCGTGGTGGTGGCCATCTTTGCCTTACTTACCTCCAAGAGAGCTGAACAGAACAAAGTATGGGTGGGTCTTTCCAAGGAAACAGCCCATCAGTTGGGAACACCCATCAGTAGCTTGATGGCTTGGACGGAGATTCTGAAGGAAACCTATCCCGACGATGCTTTACTGCCCGAGATGGACAAGGATGTTAAGCGTCTGCAGTTGATTGCCGAACGTTTCTCCAAGATCGGTTCTTTGCCAGAACCCGTTCCTTCCAGTTTGAACGAGGTCATGATGCATGTGATTGATTATATGGATCGCCGTACTTCACAGAAAGTGCGCATGATTCGTTCATTCCCCGATCATGATGTCATTGTCACCATCAACGCTTCCCTGTTTGAATGGGTCATTGAGAATCTTTGCAAGAATGCAGTAGATGCGATGGAAGGAGAAGGTCAGATTACTTTAACGGTACAAGAGGAAACCGACAAGGTAGTGATAGAGGTATCTGATACCGGTAAGGGAATTCGGAAGAAAGATATAGCCAACGTCTTCAAGCCCGGGTTCACTACCAAGAAACGCGGTTGGGGATTAGGTCTTTCTTTGGCCAAACGTATTGTTGAAGAATACCACAAGGGCAAGATCTTTGTGAAGAGTTCAGAAGTGGGCAAGGGCACCACTTTCCGGATAGAACTGAAGAAATAGCTTTTCCTTGCACAAGGAGAGAAAGAGTGTGCAATATCATGTCCTCTTTGTAACTGATTTACAAGTAAAAGCATAAAAAAAGTAAATCTTTCTGTTCTAAATCGAAAAAGTTTTGTACCTTTGCAACCCAAATATGCTTTAAAATGTGCAGTTTAGAGTCTTTTAAGATAGATCTGAAAGGGTTGAAAGAAGACGTGACAGTCTTGGAATACAACCTTGATGAGCAGTTTTTCAAGGCGATGGACAGCACGGAAGTGAATGGTGGAGACGTGCAAGTGTCAGTGTCTATACGCAAGGCTACTGGCTATTTTGAGCTTCATCTTCATCTTCGTGGCACAGTAGCTGTTCCTTGTAATCTCTGTTTAGACGACATGGAGCAGCCGGTCGAGGCGGATCACCGTCTCGTGGCAAAGTTTGGAGCTGAGAACTCAGAGGAAGACGATGTCGTGACAGTGGATGAGGACGAAGGAATACTCAACCTGTCATGGCTTGTCTATGAGTTGATAGTATTGGCTATCCCCATCAGGCATGTACATGCACCTGGCAAGTGCAATGCAGCTATGATGCATGCTCTGGAAGAGCACTCAACTGACCGAAGCAGTGATGAGGAGTCCAACCTGTCTATTGACCCCCGCTGGGAGAAATTGAAGAATCTAAAAATTTAAAATTAAAAAATTATAGAATTATGGCACATCCTAAAAGAAGACAGTCAAAGACTCGTACAGCGAAAAGAAGAACTCATGACAAGGCAGTAGCTCCCACATTGGCTATTTGTCCCAACTGCGGTGCTTATCATATCTATCACACCGTATGTCCGACATGTGGCTACTATCGTGGCAAGATTGCAATTGTAATGGATGAAGTAGCTGAATAATGGAGAGAATCAACGCAATAATCACTGGTGTAGGTGGATACGTCCCCGAGTATGTCCTTAACAACGAGGAATTGTCTCGGATGGTTGACACCAACGACGAGTGGATTATGTCGCGTGTAGGCATCAAAGAACGCCGAATTCTAAACGAAGAAGGTCTGGGCACCAGCTATATGGCCCGCAAGGCAGCCAAGCAGTTGCTGCAGAAAACGGGTGTGGATCCAGATACGATAGATGCGTTAATCGTTGCTACCTCTTCAGCAGACTACAAGTTCCCCTCAACCGCCAGCATCGTGCTGGGCAAGCTCGGACTGAAGAATGCTTTTGCATTTGATTACTGGGCTGCCTGCTGCGGTTTCTTGTTTGCCCTCGATGTGGCAGCCTCGATGATACAGTCTGGCCGATACAAAAAGATTATTGTGATTGGCGCAGATAAGATGTCGTCGATGGTTGACTACATGGATAGGCAGACTTGTCCGCTTTTTGGTGACGGTGCAGCTGCGGTATTGCTGGAAGCAACGACGGAACAGAACATCGGCGTGATGGACAGCTATCTTCGGGCAGATGGAAAGGGTCTTCCCTTCCTGCACATGAAGGCGGGTGGAAGCGTTTGTCCTCCCAGTCATTTCACCGTGGATCATCGTCTTCACTATCTTTATCAAGAGGGTAGGACGGTATTCCGCTATGCCGTGACAAGCATGAGTGACGACTGTGCGCTGATAGCTGAACGCAACGGTCTGAATAAGGACAATATCCGTTTTGTCGTTCCCCATCAAGCCAACATCCGTATCATCGAAGCAGTGGCAAAACGCTTGGAACTGACCATGGACAAGGTAATGGTGAACATTGAACATTTCGGTAACACAAGTGCTGCATCCATACCACTCGCTCTTTGGGAGAATGAAAGTTTACTAAAGAAAGGCGACAATCTGGTCTTGACAGCCTTCGGTGCTGGCTTCGTTCATGGTGCCAGCTACCTGAAATGGGCTTACGACAGTAGTGAATAGTGAAGCGTTAAAGTAAAGAATAATGCATAAGGCAGGATTTGTCAATATCGTTGGCAATCCCAACGTAGGTAAAAGTACGCTCATGAACCAGTTGGTTGGTGAGCGTATTTCAATTGCGACGTTTAAGGCGCAAACGACTCGTCATCGTATCATGGGAATCGTGAATACCGATGATATGCAGATCGTGTTCAGTGATACGCCTGGCGTGCTGAAGCCCAATTACAAGCTTCAGGAATCGATGCTTGCCTTTTCGGAAAGTGCATTGGCTGATGCTGATGTGCTGCTCTATGTTACCGATGTGGTGGAGAACCCCGAAAAGAACATGGACTTCCTGGAGAAGGTGCAGAAGATGAAGATTCCCGTTATCCTGCTCATCAATAAGATTGATGAACTGGGCAACCAAACGGCTAAAACTAGTAATACTAGAAAAGCCGGTTCTACTAGTCAGGCTCAATTGAACAGCTTGGTGGAGAAGTGGCACTCGCTATTGCCCAATGCGGAGATTCTTCCTATTTCGGCCAAGAACAAGTTCGGCGTGGATGTGCTCCTGAAGCGCATTCAGGAGTTGCTGCCTGAGAGTCCTGCCTATTTCGATAAGGACCAGCTCACAGATAAACCCGCCCGTTTCTTCGTTTCGGAGATTATTCGCGAAAAGATCCTGCTGTATTACGACAAGGAGATACCCTATTCTGTGGAGGTGAGCGTGGAGAGCTTCAAGGAAACCGAGAAGAATATCCATATCAGCGCTATCATCTATGTGGAACGCGACTCGCAAAAAGGAATCATCATCGGTCATCAAGGCATTGCCCTGAAAAAGGTAGGAGCAGAATCCCGCAAGGCGTTGGAGCACTTCTTCGGTAAACCGATATTCCTGGAAACCTTTGTAAAGGTGGATAAAGACTGGCGCTCTTCGCAGCGTGAACTCAATCACTTCGGGTATAATCCTGAATAGAATCCACCCATTTTGTTTACACTCAAAAAGTATTATTATGGCATTAGTAGCAATCGTAGGACGCCCGAATGTGGGTAAGAGTACGCTTTTTAACCGCTTAACCAAGAGTCGCCGCGCTATTGTTAGCGAGGAGGCAGGAACCACACGCGACCGTCAGTATGGCAAGTGCGAGTGGAATGGTAAGGAGTTTTCCGTGGTGGATACTGGCGGATGGGTTGTGAACTCTGATGATATCTTTGAGGAGGAGATTCGGAAGCAGGTAATGGTAGCCACAGAAGAAGCCGATATGGTGCTCTTCCTTGTGGATGCTCAGAACGGTCTGACCGACTGGGATGAGGATGTGGCTGCTATCTTGCGTCGTTCCAAACTCCCTGTCATCCTGGTCGTCAATAAGGTTGACAACAACAACCAGTACTACGATGCCTACGAGTTCTATAAGTTAGGATTGGGTGATCCGCAGTGCATCAGTTCGGCTTCTGGAAGCGGAACCGGTGACTTGCTCGACCTGGTCTTGGAAAAGCTTCAGGGTGTAAAAGATGAGGATGATATTGAGGATGGTATCCCCCGCTTTGCCGTAGTAGGACGCCCGAACGCCGGTAAGAGCAGTATCATCAATGCCTTCATCGGAGAAGACCGTCATATCGTGACAGATATCGCAGGAACCACTCGTGACAGTATCTTTACCCGTTACGACAAGTTCGGCTTCGATTTCTATCTGGTTGACACCGCAGGTATCCGCAGGAAGAACAAGGTGTCGGAAGACCTGGAGTTCTACAGTGTGATGCGTTCTATCCGTGCCATTGAAAACAGTGATGTTTGTATCCTGATGATTGATGCCACCCGTGGTATTGAGACGCAGGACATGAATATCTTCCAGCTGATACAGAAGAACCAGAAATCATTGGTGGTTGTGGTGAACAAGTGGGATTTAGTGGAAGATAAGAGTCAGACAGCCGTGAAGTTCTTCGAAGAGGCTATCCGTAAGCGTATGGCACCCTTCACCGATTTCCCCGTCGTATTCGCTTCTGCCGTAACCAAACAGCGTATCTTCAAGGTGCTGGAAACAGCCAAGCAGGTGTATCTTAACCGGAAGGTGAAGATTGGAACGACGAAGCTCAATGAGGTGATGCTACCCCTTATCGAGGCTACACCGCCGCCTTCCATCAAGGGTAAGTACATCAAGATCAAGTATTGTTCCCAGATTCCCGACACGCAGATACCTTCTTTCGTGTTCTATGCGAATCTGCCACAGTATATCAAGGAGCCTTACAAGCGTTTCCTGGAGAACAAGATCCGTGAGAACTGGGAACTCACAGGCTCACCCATCAATATTTTCATCCGACAAAAGTAAACAGATGTTGCGCAAAGTGGTGATAATAACAGTGGGATTCGTTGCGGCAGCTGTGGTGTATAGTTGTCGTAACGGCAAAACTGTTGACTTTGCCGCAGCCAATCAGGCCAAGACGTATTACGAGCTGTTGACGAAGGAGAAATACGGTCCTTTTGTGGCTGGAATGTATCTTCCTGAACAGATTCCCGACAGCTACCGTCAGCAGTTGGAGGATAACATACGGATGTATGTAGGAGAACTGAACCAGGAACATGGCGGCATCCGTGAGGTGCGGGTTGTGAACTGCGTGAACGACAGTGTTCAGCCCACCGCCAATGCCTTCCTCATGCTTTGCTTCGGCGACAGCACCATTGAAGAGGTGGTAGTACCGATGGTCAAGCATGAGGGGAAATGGCTGATGAAATAACCTGTTAGTTCAGTTCCACGATAAGCGTCTGCCTTGGTTGCAGCACCACATTTTCCGACAGGTTTATTTTCTTCCCTGTAATCACATCCGTGGCTTCCTTCTTGTTCCCAATCACTTCCTGATAGCGGACTACCTCAAGGGCGTTTGTCTGCTTTCTGCCATTGATGATAGTCAGCACCGTGTTATTGCGATATTGCCGGGCAACGACATACACCCCTTTGTAGGGAATAAACTGCGTCATCTTACCTTTGATAATCGTCTCATTCCCCTGTCGCCAGTGCAGCAGTCGTGAGAGCCAGTTAAACATCGCATTCTCCTCCTGCGTTCTTCCTTCTTTCGTAAACGCGTTATGTGAGTCACCAGGGAAGCCACCGGGGAAGTCCTTGCGCACATTTCCATCCGTCACCTCTTTCGTTCCGTTCATCAGAATCTCCGTACCGTAGTAAAGCTGTGGGATACGTTTTACGGTAAGCAGCAGGGCCAACGCCTGTTTCAGCGCCAGTGTATCCTTTCCGTTCCCTAAGAAACGATCTGTATCATGGTTCTCGATGAAAGCCATCACGCTCGAAGGATTCGGATAGAGATAATCATAGCAGAATGAGTTATACAGGCGGTTCATCCCGTTCCACCAGTCGTCCGTCTCCTCATTCTTCGCCGAATTCAGTCGGTCGAAGAAAGCAAAGTCCATCACGGTCTTCAGATAGCTGTTCTCATCACTCAGCTTACTGTCCTTCTGCCATGATGCCGTATAGGCAGGCTCTGTTACCCAAGTCTCGCCCACCACGTTGAAGTTCGGGTATTCCTCATCCAGTGTCTTCATCCACCGAGCCATTCCCTTGGCATCAGCATACGGATAAGTATCCATGCGAATACCGTCGATACCAACGGTCTCAATCCACCAGATACTGTTCTGTATCAGGTAGGTCATCACATGCTCGTTCCTTTGGTTCAGGTCGGGCATGGTAGGAACGAACCAGCCGTCAACCGTTTCCTTCATATCGATCTTCGAAGCATACGGATCTTTCACAGGAGTAAGCTTATAGCTGGTCTGCTGGAAGCGAGTACCCGTAGGATTACTGCTACCCTTCGACTCCTTCAGCCAATCGGGCAGGTTCAGCCAGTCGTGGGTAGGCATATCCAGTGTCCAAGGATGCTCAAAACCACTATGGTTGAAGATCATATCCATCACAATCTTCAGTCCTTTGGCATGCGCCTCATCGCAGAGTCTCCGGTAATCGTCATTACTTCCGAAACGTGGATCTACACGGTAGTAGTTCGTCGTTGCATAGCCATGATAGGTGGAATAGCCATTCTCATTATCAGGCGAATCGTTTTCCAGCACAGGGGTGAACCAAAGTGCCGTAACCCCTAACTCCTTGAAATAGTCCAGATGCTCACGAATACCGTTGAGGTCGCCACCATGACGAAGACTCGGTTCACTGCGGTCTTCTACATACTGGCGCATGCCTTTAATCTGTTTCGGGTGATTGGCTCCCTGTGCAAAACGATCAGGCATGAGCATATACAGCACGTCGGCATTGGTGAAGCCCATTCGCTTGTCACCGCTCATCTCCCGCTGCTTCAGCTGGTACGTCACCTTCGTCTTGTCGAAGCGCAGCACCATGTTACCTGCCTGTGCCCCTTTCAAGTCAAGATACAGCAGCAGGTAGTTAGGCGAGTCGAGCCGCACCACACTGTCAATGCGCACACTGGGATAATCGGTAGAAACATTCTTCACGTTCCTGATATCCTTCCCATAGACCATCAGCTGTAGCTGCGGGTTCTTCAAACCCACGAACCAGTTCGTCGGTTCTATCCTGTCAATCACGTTTTTTTTCGCTGCGCTTGCGGTCAGCAAGCCTACCATCAAGAAGGCAATGATTAAAATTCGTTTTCGCATATCGTTGTTAGTTTGTTTCTGCAAAGATAGTCAAATATCTGTAATTCGATACCCCCTCACAAAGCTTTTTTGACATTTCCTTGTAAAAACGATTGCACAATCGTATTTTTTTTGTATCTTTGACGCCATATTACTACTCCTTGTATCGAAAGAATCAAACATAACCATTTAGAACAAATTACAATGAAGAAATTGTCAACTAACCATTCATGGTACATGCTGTTGGGTGTGGGCTTTGCCGCACTCTGCGGATGTACAGGATCAGACAAAGCAGTCATGAACACCATCAACCAGGAAGAGGTGATGAGTAAGCTCTCCCTCGAAGAAAAGGCGCATTTCGTTATCGGTACGGGAATGGAAGGCGAAAGTGGTAACAGTGCCGTTGTTGGCGCCACCCGTAATCTCGTGCCAGGAGCAGCAGGAACCACCTATCCGCTCGACTCTCTCGGCATTCCTCCCATTGTGTTAGCCGACGGTCCTGCAGGACTTCGCATCAGCGCCACTCGCGAAGGCGACTCCGCCACATACTATTGCACGCACTTCCCCATTGGAACGCTGCTGGCCTCTACATGGAACACCCAGCTCATCGAAGAGGTGGGAAAATCCATTGGCGAGGAGGTCAAGGAATATGGTGCCGATGTTCTCTTGGCTCCTGCGGTGAATATTATGCGTAACTCACTCTGCGGACGAAACTTCGAGTACTATTCAGAAGATCCCGTAGTGGCAGGTAAGACCGCCGCTGCCTATATCCTGGGTGTACAGAAGAATGATGTGGGAACAAGCATCAAGCACTTCGCAGCCAACAGTCAGGAAACCAATCGTATGAGCAACGATGCACGTATCTCGCAGCGTGCCCTGCGCGAGATCTACCTGAAAGGCTTTGAGATAGCTATCAAGGAGAGTAAGCCCTGGACGGTGATGACTTCTTATAACTACATCAATGGTGTCTATGCTTCCGAGAGCAAGGATCTCGTCACTACCATCCTCCGCGATGAGTGGGGCTTTGAGGGAACGGTCATGACCGACTGGTACAGTGGTAAGGATGGAGCCCAGCAGATGTGGGCAGGTAACGACATGCTCCAGCCGGGTAAGCCCGAACAGTTCGATTCTATCGTGGCAGGTGTGAAGAGCGGTAAGCTCGATGAGGCCGACCTCGACCGCTCTGTTCAGCGCACCCTGAACCTTGTGGAAAGGAGTCCGCGCTATCAAGGATATAAGTATTCCAATAAACCCAACCTGAAAGCCCATGCAGAAGTAACAAGGCAGTCGGCTGTCGAGGGTATGGTTCTCATGAAGAATGGAGCCACCCCCAACCCCTCCAAAGAGAGGGGAGAGGTGCTACCGTTCAAAGATAGTATCAAAAAAGTTGCATTATATGGTAATACTTCCTACGATTTCATTGCCGGCGGTACAGGTTCAGGCGATGTGAACCATGCCTACGTTGTTTCACTGCTCGACGGACTGAAGAATGGTGGTTACACCGTTTCTGAGGAACTGAAGAAAACCTACATTAGCTATCTGGCTGATTGCAGTAAGAAGGCAGAGGCTGAAAAGGCAGAGAAAATCAAGAAAGACCCGGGTATTGCATCACTCCTGCGTCTCCTGCCGAAGGAACTGCCCACCGAGAAACTCTTTACTGCTGAGGAGCTGACGGCTCAGGCCAATGAGGCCGATGTGGCCATCATCACCATCGGTCGTATCTCTGGTGAGTTCATCGACCGTAAGGTGTCTGATTTCAATCTCAGCGCTGCTGAACACATGCTCATCGAGCAGGTTTGCGATGTGTATCACAAGGCTGGCAAGCAGGTGGTGGTACTGCTGAATATCGGTGGAGTTATCGAGACTGCTTCCTGGAAGGATCTGCCCGATGCCATCCTTTGCGCATGGCAGGCTGGTCAGGAAGGTGGAAACAGCGTGGTTGATGTGCTCAGCGGTAAGCAGTCACCCTCTGGTAAGTTTACCATGACATGGCCCCTGGCATTTGCCGATGCCTACTCTTCCAAGAATTTCCCCATCGATTACGGTCTGCGTCTCGACCTGATGTCTCAGGGCAGGAAGGGTAACCAGAAGAATGTAGACTATACCAACTACGAGGAGGATATCTACGTGGGCTATCGTTACTTCGATTCCTTCGACGTGCCCGTCAGCTACCCCTTCGGCTTCGGACTCAGCTACACCACGTTCGAATACAGTGATGCGAAGATAGCCCAGAAGAATGATACTTACGAGATTACTGTAACTGTGAAGAATACAGGTGAGTATGCTGGTAAGGAGGTGGTAGAGCTCTATATCTCTGCTCCCAACAGTAAGGAAGCCAACAAACCCGTGAAGGAGTTGAAGGCCTTTGCCAAGACCAAGTCGTTGAAGCCCGGTGAGAGCGAGACCCTTACCCTCAGCGTGAAGACTGCCGATCTGGCTTCGTTCGATGAGGCTGCCTCTGCATGGGTCGTAGCCGAAGGCGAGTATCAGTTCCTCATCGCCGCTTCCTCGCAGGATATCAAGGCCACCCTCACCGCTAAGGCTGCAGCACAGCAGACCAAGGTGAACGATGTGCTGAAACCGCAGGAAAAAATCAATGTATTGAAAAGATAAAGTATGAAAAGACTATTAATCAGTTTGGCTCTGGCAATGCTTTGCCTCGGAGTCTCGGCACAGGAAAGACTATTCAACAGTGCCAGTGTGCAATCACCTGTAGTGAATGCCGACGGAACGGTTACCTTTAACCTCTTTGCCCCCAAGGCAGTGAAGGTAGAGGTAACAGGCGACTTCCTCCCGGAGCAGTCGAACGTGGCTGCCATGAAGGAGGGACCTAACGGAGTGTGGAGCTATACCACCGGTAAGCTTGCGCCCGAGATGTATAGCTATACCTTTAACATCGATGGTATGACGGGCGTGAAAGACCCCGCCAATGTGTATGTCAATCGCGACATCATCTCGTTTACCAATATCTTCATTGTGAGCAATGAGAAAGGTGACAAGGGCGATCTCTACCGCGTGAACGAGGTGCCCCACGGTAATCTGAGTAAGGTATGGTACAACAGTCCTACGCTGAAGATGCAGCGCCGCATGACCGTCTATACACCTGCTGGCTACGACAAGGGGAAGAACTACCCCGTGATGTATCTGCTGCATGGTGCTGGCGGTGATGAGAACGCATGGAGCGAACTGGGTCGTGCTGCCCAGATCATGGACAACCTCATAGCCACGGGTAAGGCCAAGCCGATGATTGTGGTGATGCCTAATGGAAATACCGACTGTCAGGCGGCTCCCGGCGAATGGTCAAGGGGAATGTACCAGCCCAGCTTCATGGGTAGCGTCAACCAACGCCCCATTGCCACCATGGACGAGAGCTTCATGGATATCGTGAAGTATATAGAGAGTCATTACAAGGTGGCCAAGGGAAAGAAGAACCGCGCCATCTGCGGACTGTCGATGGGTGGCGGTCATTCCTTTGCAACATCGAAGCGCTATCCTGATGCGTTCAACTATGTGGGTTTGTTCTCCGCAGGATTGAACATCGGTGGTGAGAGGAACAAATCGTTCTACGAGCTGCTGCAGCAGAACAAGGAGGTGCAGCAACAGCTGTCACGCCTGTTCAGTGCGAAGCCCGCCCTTTATTGGATAGCCATTGGTAAGACCGATTTCCTCTATCAGCAGAATGCCGACCTCCGTCGTTACCTCGACGAGAAGGGGTATAAGTACGAGTACGTGGAAACCGAGGGCGGACATATCTGGCGCAACTGGCGCATCTATCTTACGATGTTTGCACAGAAAATTTTCAAATAAACCGTTAAAAACAACGAGAGAGACGTCACAAATGTGGCGTCTCTCTCGTTTCAAAAAGTGTTTATGGCTTACAAACACTTTGTTTATGGCCTATAAACACTTTGTTTATGGCTTACAAACACTTTGTTTATGGCCTATAAACACTTTTTCTACTCGTGAATAATCAATGCGGATTGTGCATCTACAATCACCTTGGAGCCTTGAAGGTTTCCGAGACCATTTTCGTTGATCACCCCGTCGCAGCACACAATGGTGTAGTTACCCTCTGGGATGTTCACTTCCGTGTCGGCCCTGCTGGCATTCAGAATCACGATGATGTTGCGCCACGAGTCGTTCACGGCAGCTCCATTCACGGCAGCTCCATTCACACGGTAAGCCACAATCTTCTCGGGCATATCCAGGAACTCCAGGTTCTCGCGCACCAGAGAGGCGCTGCCTAAGCGGAAAGCCTGATGGTTCTTGCGCATGGCAATCAGGTTCTTGTAGTAGTTGAACACCTGCGGATACTTCTCCTTATTACTCCAGTCGAGATGATTGATGCTATCGGGCGATTCAAAGCTGTTGTGCACGCCTTGTTTGGTGCGCAGCAGTTCCTCACCGCTCAGCATGAAGGGAACGCCCTGAGAGGTGAATACAGCCGTCTGAGCCAACAGGTCAAGACGAATCAGCTCATCTTTGGAAACACCTGGCAGACTCGTCTTCAAACGGTCAAAGAGACACATGTCGTCATGACAGCTCACATAGCTGATCATCTGAGTAGGCTCTGTTGCCCATGGCTCTTTTGAATAGTTCACCTTGCTCATATCCACCTGCGGATGAGCAATGGCCCCCGCAATACCGAACTTCATACTCTCCTTGAAGCCCGCAAGATCGGATGAACCAAAGATCCTGATGCCCGAACCTAACCAGCCAGCCTTCGTATCATCGTCAAACGGTCCTCTCAGCGCATCACGAATCTCATCCGAGAAAGCAGCAATGCGTGGCATCTTCGTGATATTGGCCTTCACGCCCAACTCCTCTGTCGGTAAGGCACACTGTCCGGCGCTCCATCCCTCGCCATATATAAATATGGTGGGGTCAATCTCATCCACGGCCTTTCGGATGGCGTTCATCGTTTCAATATCGTGGCAGCCCATCAGGTCGAAGCGGAAGCCGTCGATATGATACTCGTTGATCCAGTATTTCACCGACTCTATCATAAAGCGGCGCATCATGGGCTGTTCGGATGCCGTCTCGTTGCCGCAGCCGGAGCCGTTGGAGTAGGTTCCGTCCGCATTCTTGCGGTAATAATAATCCGGATAGGTCTTTTGGAAATTCGAGTGCTCGATGTCGTAGGTATGGTTATACACCACGTCCAGAATCACGGCAATGCCCGCCTTATGGAGCGCCTGTACCATCTGTTTGAACTCACGGATGCGTACCTCGGGCCTCCCTGGGTCGGTGCTGTAAGATCCTTCAGGCACGTTATAGTTCATTGGGTCGTAGCCCCAGTTATACTGCGGCTCATTCAATCGTGTCTCATCCACCGAGCCATAATCATAAGAGGGCAGGATATGAATAGCGTTCACGCCCAGCTCCTTCAGATGGTCGATAGCCCACGGCTCCGTCAGCGCCATGAACTTACCAGGATATTTTGCGTCCTCACGGGCAATAGAGAAATCGCGGTGGTGCATCTCATATACGATCAGGTCGTTATAGGGACGGAACACATGACCGTCGGTTTCCCATCCTTCGGGATTGGTATCCTTGAGATCTACCACCACACCTTTCTGTCCGTTCACGCTTACCGCCTTGGCGAACACGCCCGGAGAGGCCTGTCCGTTCACGACGAATTCATATGTCTGTCCTTTCTGGTCGCCTTTCACCGTGGCCGTCCAGATGCTGTCTTTGCCGAGCGTCATCTTTACCGAGTCGTTGCCCACTACGACGAAGCACGCAGCATCCGCCGGAGCAAAGAGCTTAAATACGGTCTCACGAGGAGAGTAGGTCATCTCATCAAAGTGAAATGCTTGGTTTTCACCCTTACAAGTCATCATCAGTACAGCCATTCCTGCAATCATCAGTTTCTTCATATCCTGTTAGTATTATATTGCGGTTTCAAAGATCGTGTAAATTACTTCGCCATGAGTGAGATGGCAAAGCCACCACCGGGTGCCTCCTTGAGCTTGAGCACATCACCTTTCTTCACCATTTTCTTGGAGATGGTGTAGGCCTGCGGATTCTTCTCGTAGTGGGCATCCTTGGCATCAGCATAGATGGTACATTCGTACTGACGACCATTGTCGAGGAAGTCGAGCTTGATGGTGCTCTTATGACCGTTCTCGTCGCACTTACCACCAATGAACCAGTTGTTGGTGCCCTTAGCCTTGCGGGCCACGGTGATATAGTCGGCCGGCTCTGCCTCGAGGTAGATGCTCTCATCCCAGTCGCATGCCACATCGCGGATGAACTGGAACGCATCGTCGAACTTCTCGTAGTTCTCGGGAAGGTCGGCTGCCATCTGCAGCGGTGAGTACATGGTTAAGTAAAGCGCCAATGAACCTGCAAGGGTGATACGTGCCCATGAATCGTTGTTACTCCATTCGGAGAGCTTGGTGACGAAGATACCAGGGGTGTAGTCCATCGGACCGCCCTGCAGACGGGTGAACGGCAGGATGCAGGTGTGATCGGGACGGGAGCCACCGAAGGCCTCATACTCGGTGCCGCGGGCCGACTCGTTACCAACCAAGTTGGGATAGGTACGACAAAGACCAGTTGGACGGGTGGCCTCATGGGCGTTCACCATGATATGATGCTTGGCGGCCTCTTTCACCACATAGAGGTAGTGGTTGTTCATCGACTGCGAGTAATGATGGTCGCCACGGGGAATGATATCACCCACATAACCCGTCTTCACAGCATCGTAGCCGTATTTGTTCATCAGTTCGAATGCCTCCTTGATATGACGTTCGTAGTTCTGGGTGGATGATGACGTCTCGTGGTGCATCAACAGCTTCACGCCCTTGGAATGCGCATAGTTGTTCAGCATCTGGATGTCGAAATCAGGATACGGCGTCACGAAGTCGAACACATCACGCTTCCACATATTGGCCCAGTCCTCCCAGCCTACGTTCCAGCCTTCTACCAACACCTGGTCAAGACCGTTCTTGGCGGCGAAGTCGATATAGCGCTTCACCTTCTCGTTGTTTGCGGCATGACGACCATTGGGCTTCACCTTTGTCCAATCAATGCTGTCAAGTTTGATACTGGGGAACTCATCGGTGTAGTTCCATGAGCTCTTGCCAACGATCATTTCCCACCACACACCGCAGTACTTCGTAGGATGAATCCAGCTAGTGTCCTCAATCTTACATGGTTCGTTGAGGTTCAGGATGAGGTTCGAAGAAAGCATATCCCTCGCATCATCACTTACCATCACCGTGCGCCAAGGCGTTGCGCAAGGTGTCTGCATGGCCCCCTTCAGTCCGGTGGCATCAGGGGTTAGATGACTGACAAACGTATAGGGTTTCGGCAGGGGGTAGGAAGAGCCCTTGGGGTTAGGTGTATAGGCATTGCTGCCACCACCCAGCTGCGTGGTGAGCGCCTTGGTCTTTCCATCCACCAGTTCGAGGTGCATCGTGGCATAGTCGGCACAGGCAGCCTCATGGATATTGATGTACAGTCCGTCGTCGCTCTTCATCTGCAGGGAGGTCTGCACACCAGTTTCAGAGAACACCGCCACACTGGAGTTACCCCAGTTCACGGCCTCCTTCATCCTGCCGCGAATCTCAGAAAGCTTGGTCTGCTGTGTCTCCTGCTCCTGAGTGTCATAGTCGCCCGGCAGCCACCACGCCGTATGATTACCCGCCATGGCAAACTCGGTCATCTCCTCCTGAATCAGGAAGTAGTTCAGGTCTTTCTGTTGTGGGAACTCATAACGGAAGCCGATGCCATCATCATAGACGCGGAAGCGGATAACGATGGTGCGGGCTGTATCCTGCTCAAGGGTAACAGCCAGTTCGTTGTAGTGGTTACGGATGGTTTTGGTTTCGCCCCATACCGGTTCCCATGTCTCATCGAACGTAGAGGTCTCCTGACTCTTGATGGTGAAATGCTCCATCAGATCCGTTTCTGCATCTCCCCGTGAGGCATGCTTATCCTTAGCGAGGATCAGTCCGAGATGTGAGGGTAGCACCACTGCCTTTCCCTTGTACGACATCTCGTAGGTGGGTCGCCCGTTGTCGGTCAGTGCGAAGGTCAGCTCGATATTGCCGTTAGGCGACTTCACGCTCTTGCCACTTAACTGGTTGGGAGAGTTGTTGGACGAAGAGCAAGAAGCTACTGCCAAGAGTGGCAGTAGCAACAAAGTGTAAATAATGCATTTGATTCTCATTTTCTTCCGCTTTGAATGATTAATGTACTGATCTCGTTGTTGAAACTGTCGGCAGCCAGCAGGTCCTCGATGTTGAGATGCATGCGGTAGCGCCAATAGTGCTTCGGGTTAGCAGGGATATTGATGCGCTCGGCATTGGCATCAGGCAACCGCAGCTTCTCATCGATAGCGAGCCAGTCCTGTATAGACAGGATGCAGAGCATGCTGGGTGAGGTGAGATGACGCGAGATGATGTCACGTGCCAGCCATCCGGGCAGTGGATGCGGAGCAGCATCACCGCGGTAGAGCATGGTGTTGTAATACTCCTGTGTGCGCCCCGGGTCTTCATCCCACCACTGACGGAGTGTAGGCATATCGTGCGAGGAGATGGTACATACGCTGCGATAGGGGTTGCGCGACAGATGACCGAATTTCACCTTCGGGTCTTTGGGCATCGACTGCAGTTCCAAAGAGAGGATGCGCAGTTCGTTCATCACCCAAGGCACACAGTCGGGCACCATACCTAAGTCTTCTGCGCATACCAGCATTCTCGTGGCCTGCACCAGTTTGGGCAGCTTCTTCATTGCCTCACGATACCAGAACTGGTTGTTGCGGTTATAGAAGTAGTCGTTGTACAGACGGTTGAAGTGATACTTCTGGTCGTCGCTCAGCTGGTAGTATGCCTCCTGATACTGCACGGCGATGCGCGGATGCCAGCGGTCGTTACGCTTATGGTCAACCAGGAACAGTCCGTCGTTGAACTGCACGCCATAGGAAGCAATCTCCTCCATGCTCAAGCCCAAGGCCGGTGAGAACTGTCCCATCAGACCAGAGGTCTCGGGCACAGGAATCTCCCAGATGCGGAAGAAGCCCAGTACGTGGTCGATGCGGTAGGCATCGAAGAACTTCGCCATGTTCGAGAAGCGGCGCACCCACCACAGACAGTCGTCTTTGAGCATCTCGTCCCAGTTATAGGTGGGGAATCCCCAGTTCTGTCCGTCGGCAGAGAAATCATCAGGGGGAGCACCAGCCTGTCCGTTCAGGTTGAAGTAGCGCGGCTCCTGCCAAGCATCACAGCCATAGCGGTTCACGCCGATGGGGATATCACCTTTGAGGATGACGCCACGACTGCGGGCATAGCTGTGAACCTCGCTCATCTGGGTGTTCAGCAGGTACTGAACGAAATAGAAGAACGCCACCTTCTTATATATAGCCGTGCGCGGAGAGGAGAGGGCATTGCGATCATCCTCGTTCCATGTGTTATGGTCGGGCCACTGGGAGTAGTCGGCCGTTCCATTCAGGTCGCGCAGGTAGCAATACTGGGCGTAAGGCACCAGCCATTGTTTGTTCTCCTCGAAGAACTTCTTGTATTTGGCCGTGGCCATGATCTTCTTCCCCTCCTGGGCGAAGAGCAGTTTCAGATAAGCCGTCTTGGCTTCGTTCACGCGTTCATAGTCAATCTGTGTCAGGGCATTCAGTTCCTGTCGCAGCTGTTCGAAACGTTCCCGTTCCTTGGCGTCAGCGAGGGCAGGAAGGTCCTTCAGACTGATATACTGGGGATGGAGGGCAAAGATGCTGATGCAGCTGTAGGGATACGAATCGGTCCAGGTATGCGTGATGGTGGTGTCGTTGATGGGCAGGATCTGCAGGATGCGCTGACGGGTGGTTGCCACCCAGTCGATCATCTTCTTCAGATCACCGAAGTCGCCCACACCGAAGCTCTCCCGACTCCTGAGCGAGAACACCGGCACCAATGTACCGGCACATTTGGGGTTGTAGATGGGGAAGTAGGTCTGCGGCAGCTCATACACCACCACATCGCCCTCTTGGAGCTGTGGCAGACAGATGGTGCGGTTCTGCCCGTCCTCCCATAACACGTTGGTATCCTTTTCCTCATCGACGACAATGAACTTGAACTCCATCATGGGACGTTCCAGCTGTGCCGCATCGATGTTCACCATCCATTCGTTATAGTTATGTTCGGTCATGGGCAGTGCGTTCTTGACCTCCCAGTTGCCCAACGCCCTGGTGTCGCCCACCAATGCCAGTCGTTCCCGTTCGCGCAGCTGTGGCGCCCGCACCTTCAGTCGGATGGTGTAGGCAAACGGTTTCACAGGACTCTTCACGGGGGTGTGCTTGGCAATGCAGTCGGTAAATGCGGAACTGTAGAGATAAGCATCTTCGGGCATGTCTATCCAGTGGTCGTAAAGGGTATAGTTCTTCCCCTTCTCGCTCACCAGCTCCAGACGGTGCGGACAAACGAGCCACTCATGGCGACTCTCCTCGCCGTTGCTCTCCACGCTGTAATAGTAGTCGATGGTGTTACCCACGTTGAACTTGCCGTTCAACTCATAGCTCCAGTGACTCCCATCATGAGTGCTCATGTGATAAGAGGAGACCGTGCGGTCTCCCTTATCATCATTTGTCATCAGGTTCAGAATAATCTCTTCACCGAATACCGTTAGGTATTCTATGTTAAATATCAGTTTCATAGACCATTTAGTTAGTTTTATGTTGCGAAATTACGCATTTCTTTGCAACGTTGTTTCACAAAGTGGTGGCTAAATGGTTGTTTTGATGCGCAAACGTTTGCATTTTTGGTTGTTTGTTGAGGAGTGTGGAGTGTGGAATGTGGAATGTGGAATGAGATATGCTTCGTGGAGTGAGGAGTGAGGAGTGTGGAGTGAGATATGCTTTCAAGAACAAGTGGTTTGATATATGAATACTGTATCTCAGTACTATTCTCACTCCACATTCCACACTCCTCATTCCACAAAATCTTCCTTCACCTTCTTAAACAGATCGGAGGCGAAGATGAAGTCGTTGAGTTTCTGGTTCGTGGAAGTCATGATCTGGTCTTTGTTACCCGTCCAGGCGGCTTCACCTTGGTGGATAAAGATAATGTTCTCGCCAATACCCATCACCGAATTCATGTCATGGGTATTGATGATGGTGGTGGTTTGGAACTCCTGCGTAATACCGTGCAACAGTTCGTCGATGACCAAGGAGGTCTTGGGGTCCAATCCTGAGTTCGGCTCATCGCAGAACAGGTACTTGGGGTTCAGGGCGATGGCGCGGGCAATGGCAACACGTTTCTGCATACCGCCTGATAGCTCGCCGGGGAATTTCTTCTCTGCACCCATGAGGTTCACGCGGTCGAGACAATCCATGGCGCGTTTGGTGCGTTCCCTTAGGTTCATATTTGAGAACATATCAAGGGGGAACATCACGTTTTCCAATACCGAGATGGAGTCGAACAGCGCGGCGCTCTGGAAGATCATACCCATCTCGCGGCGCAGCAGCACCTTCTCGTTCTTCGACATGGCTACGAAGTCGCGCCCGTCGTACAGCACTTCTCCGCTGGTAGGGTCGAGGAGTCCTACGATATTCTTCATCAGCACGGTCTTTCCCGAACCGCTCTGTCCGATAATCAGGTTGGTCTTTCCGTTCTCGAACACCGCATTGATATCGTGCAGCACTTCCTTGTCTTCGAACGACTTATAGAGATGTTTGATTTCGATCATGACAGCAATTGGGTTAGGAAGACATCACTGAAAAGGATCAATACGCTGGAAGAGACTACCGCTTCGGTGGAAGCTTTACCCACTTCCACGCTACCGCCTTCCACGGTGTAGCCGCAATAGGAGGAGACACTGCTGATGATGAAGGCGAACACCAGACTCTTGATGATACTCATCCAGAGGAACCAAGGCACAAAGTCGTGCGTAAGACCGAGGGTGAGGTCGTCAGGGGGAAGCACATGACCGATATAAGCGGTGGCGTAGGCACCCACGATACCCATGGCAGAGGAGAAGATCACGAGGAAGGGCATCATCGTCACCATGGCCGAGATCTTCGGCAGGATAAGGTATTCAGCGGAGTTCACTCCCATGATCTCCAACGCATCAATCTGCTGTGTTACACGCATTGTTCCCAATTCGGAGGCGATATTCGAACCTACCTTTCCGGCTAAGATCAAACACATGATACTCGATGAGAACTCCAGCAGCATAATCTCGCGGGTAGTATAACCGCTCACCCAGCGGGGCATCCACGGACTCTGGATGTTCAGCTTCATCTGGATGCAGATCACGGCTCCGATGAAGAACGAGATAAGCAGTACGATACCGATGGAATCGACACCCAACGCCTGCATCTCCGTCACGTACTTCTTCCAGAACATGCGGAACCGCTCGGGGCGCGAAAATGTCCTGCCCATCAGCAGGATATACTTACCCAGGGCCAAGAGCCACTTATATACTAATGTATGCTTCATGAATACCTTTGTCACATTCCGCAGGCAAAGGTACGAAAAATCTGATTAAGCGAGAAGCAAACAAATGAATTTGTTTGTTCGAGTGTGAAGATTTTATCCAATAAGTGAGGGAAAAACCAAATATATTTGAGTTTTTCCGAGCGAGAGTACCTTCGGTGATGCGTTTTAAAAAGGTGCTTAATGTAAGATTGTTGGAAAGTTGGATTGTAAGATTTTGGGAAACTATGGCACTTTGTGGCGAAAACTATGGCAGTTTCTGGTTGAAAGTGCCTCAAACGCTGATAGCGGGAACGTCATTCTCTGATAGCGGGAACGTCATTCTCTGGGAGCGTCTACGGCGTTCAGTGTTTTTTAACATTAGAAGCTTGTCAGTTAAAGGATTTTCACGCGCTATAAGGGGGCGAAATTTGGTTGTCTCAGAAAAATGTTGTACTTTTGTAGCTTGAAAGACGAAGGTGCGTTTTTTAATGCGTAACTTTGCAGTTCAAGAAAAACCGAAAGGATATGGATTTAGAGCTGACGAACCAAGAAGAGCAAACAACGGCTCAAGAAGAGCAAACAGTCGGTCAGGAGCAGTCGGCAAGCAGTATTCTGCGTGCCGAAGGACTGGTGAAGCGCTATGGTAAGCGAACGGTGGTGAACGATGTGAACATCAATGTTCGACAGGGAGAGATTGTAGGACTGTTAGGTCCTAATGGTGCCGGTAAGACCACCTCGTTTTACATGACCACCGGTTTGATTGTTCCCAATGCAGGTCATATATTCATCGACGAGCAGGAAATCACTGATTACCCTGTTTATAAGCGCGCCCGGGCAGGTATAGGCTATCTGCCGCAGGAGGCCAGCGTGTTCCGCAAGCTGAGCGTGGAAGACAATATCATGGCAGTGCTGGAGATGACCGGTAAGCCGCGCGATTACCGCTTGGAGAAACTGGAGGCGCTGATCAAGGAGTTCCGCTTGGAAAAAGTGCGCAAGAACAAAGGTGATCAGCTGTCGGGAGGTGAGCGTCGTAGAACGGAGATTGCACGTTGTCTGGCCATTGAGCCGAAATTCATCATGCTCGACGAGCCCTTTGCAGGCGTTGACCCGATTGCCGTGGAAGATATCCAGCACATCGTATGGCAGCTGAAATATCGCAACATCGGTATTCTGATAACCGACCATAATGTGCACGAAACACTGAATATTACCGACCGTGCCTATCTGCTCTTCGAGGGAAGAATCTTGTTCCAGGGCAGTCCTGAGGAACTCGCCGCCAACCGCATTGTGAAAGAAAAATACCTGGGTACAAACTTCGTGCTTCAGAAGAAGGACTTCCAGCTGATTGACGAGGAGAAACGTCGTAGGGAACAGGAGGAACAGCAGGCTGAAGAAGGTTAAAAAAACGTATTTTTCCACATTTTTCCACATTATATATTATTATTAGGAAAATTATGCGTACCTTTGCACCCCGATTTTCGAAAGGCAATAACAATTTAACGAAATAAGTATAGATGAAAGTAACATTTGAGAATCCAGACAAAGTGAATGGATTGATGACGCTGACTGTAGAGGAGGCTGATTATCAGAAGGATGTCGAGAAGACACTGAAAGACTACCGCAAGAAGGCTCAGGTGCCTGGTTTCCGTCCAGGTATGGTGCCCATGGGCATGATCAAGCGCCAGTATGGTACCGCCGTGAAGGTGGACGTGATCAACAAGCTCCTGGGCGAGGAGATCTATAAGTATGTAAACGAGAACAAGATCCAGATGCTCGGCGAACCCATGCCCAGCGACAAGCAGCAGACTGTGGATGTTGAGGGTGAAGCACCCTATACTTTTGTATTCGACATTGCCGTGGCTCCTGAGTTCAAGATCGAGCTGACCAACAAGGACAAGATCGACTTCTACAATATCACCGTTGACGATAAGATCATCGACCAGCAGGTGGAGATGTATGCATCTCGTGCCGGACACTACGAGAAGGTGGAGGAGTATGCTGAGAATGATATGCTGAAAGGCGATCTGCGCGAGCTCGATAAGAAGGGTAATACCGTAGAGGGTGGTATCACCGTGGCTGATGCCATGCTGCTGCCTACATATATCAAGGTTGACAAGCAGAAGAAACTGTTCGATGGCGCTAAGTTGGGCGACATCATCACCTTCAACCCCAAGAAAGCTTATCCCGAGAATACTGGTGAGGTGTCTTCACTGCTGAAGATCAGCAGAGAGGAGGCCGAGAATATCACCGCTGATTTCAGCTTCCAGATCACCGAGATCTCTCGCTACGTGAAGGCCGAGGTGAACCAGGAACTGTTCGACCAGGTGTTCCCCGAAGGTGGCGTGAAGGACGAGAAGGCTTTCCGTGAGAAGATTGCCGACACCCTGAAGGCTCAGTTCGTGACCGATAGTGACTTCCGTTTCATCCAGGATGTGCGTACCTACTGCGAGAAGAAGGTGGGCGATCTTACCTTCCCTGAGGATCTGCTGAAGCGCGTGATGCTGAACAACAATAAGGACAAGGGTGCCGACTTCGTGGAGAAGAACTTCGAGATGAGCATCAAGGAACTGAAGTGGCACCTGATTAAGGAACAGCTCGTGGCTGCCAACCAGATCAAGATTGATGAAAACGACGTGAAGGAGGCCGCTAAGGAGGCTGCACGCGCTCAGTTTGCACAGTATGGTATGAACAATGTACCCGATGAGTACCTGGACAACTATGCTGCCGACATGATGAAGAAGAAGGAGTATGTGGACAATCTCGTTGACCGCAGCATCGACAGAAAGCTCACTGAAGCACTGAAGAAGGTGGTGAAGCTGAACGAGAAGTCAATCACGCTTGACGAGTTCAACAAGCTCTTCGAAGAGAAATAATTGCGTTAAAAAAAGTTTTTTTCGAAAAAAGACAACGCGAAAATAGGAGGTTATCGACTTTTTTTCGTATCTTTGTATCTCACAAGGGTGGAAAAAGGTCGGTAACCTTCCTTTTTTTGTCTATAAATACTAAGAATTATGAATGAATTTAGAAAATATGCCACAAAGCATCTGGGCATCAATGGAACGGTGATCGATGATGTGATCAGTGCCCAAAACCAGTATCTGAATCCGTATATCCTCGAGGAGCGTCAGCTGAACGTGACTCAGATGGATGTGTTCTCTCGTTTGATGATGGACCGTATCATCTTCCTGGGTACGCAGATTGACGACTATACCGCCAATACACTCCAGGCACAGCTGCTGTATCTTGATTCTACCGACCCTGGAAAGGATATCTCCATTTATATCAACTCTCCTGGTGGTAGCGTAACCGCAGGACTGGGTATCTACGACACCATGCAGTTCATCTCGTCCGACGTAGCCACTATCTGTACGGGTATGGCCGCTTCAATGGCTGCCGTGCTGCTGGTAAGCGGTAAGGAAGGGAAACGCCAGGCGTTGCCACACAGTCGTGTAATGATTCACCAGCCACTGGGCGGCGTTCAAGGTCAGGCATCCGACATTGAGATTGAGGCCCGCGAGATTCAGAAAATGAAGAAAGAGCTCTATACCATCATCAGCGAGCATTCGCACACGCCTTATGAGAAGGTATGGGCAGATAGTGACCGTAACTACTGGATGACTGCCGAGGAGGCAAAGGAGTACGGTATGATTGACGAGGTGCTTATCAGAAAGAAATAAGACATGCCAAAGAAAGTATGCAGCTTCTGTGGAAGAAGTGAGAAGGAAGTAAAACTGCTGATTACGGGTATCAACGGCTATATCTGTGAGAACTGTGCAATACAGGCATACGAGATTGCACAGTCGACAGGCTTACTCGAACCGCAAGGAAAGAAAGGCAGCAAGAAGACGTACGACCTGAAGAAGGTGCCCAAGCCGATGGAGATCAAGGAATACCTCGACCAGTATGTCATCGGTCAGGATGAGGCAAAGCGTTATCTGGCTGTGGCCGTATATAACCATTATAAGCGTTTACAGCAACCGGCAACCGATGATGGTGTGGAGATCGAGAAGAGCAATATCATCATGGTGGGCAGCACCGGAACGGGTAAGACACTGTTAGCGCGTACCATCGCGAAGATGCTCGATGTGCCCTTCACCATTGTGGATGCTACGGTGTTCACCGAGGCTGGTTATGTGGGCGAGGATGTGGAGAGCATCTTGTCGCGCCTGTTGCAGGTATCCGACTATGATGTGGAGGCCGCACAGCATGGTATCGTATTCATCGACGAGATCGATAAGATTGCACGAAAGAGCGATAACCCCAGTATAACGCGCGACGTGAGCGGAGAGGGTGTTCAGCAGGGATTACTGAAGCTGCTTGAGGGTACCATCGTGAATGTGCCGCCCAAGGGAGGTAGGAAACACCCTGATCAGGACTATATACATCTCGACACCAGGAATATCCTGTTTATCTGCGGCGGTGCCTTCGACGGTATAGAAAGGAAGATCGCCCAGCGACTGAATACCCATGTGGTGGGTTATAACAGCGTGCAGAACGTGAGGAATATCGACAAGGAGGACATGATGCAGTATATCGTGCCGCAAGACCTGAAGTCGTTCGGCTTGATTCCGGAAATCATCGGTCGTCTGCCCGTTCTCACTTATCTGAACCCGCTTAATCGTGAAGCATTGAGAAAAATCCTGGTGGAGCCTAAGAACTCCATCGTGAAACAATATGAGAAACTCTTCGAGATGGACGGCATCAAACTGGTGTTCCCGCAGGAAACACTTGATCTGCTCGTTGACCAGGCCGTAGAGTATAAGCTTGGGGCTCGTGGCCTCCGGTCTATCGTGGAAAGCGTGATGATGGAGGCGATGTTCGAGATTCCATCGAAGAAGGTGAAGACCTTCGAGGTAACACCCGAATACGCCAAGAGGCAGCTGGAAAAAGCTCGGCTGCAGAAACTGGAGAGTGCTTAGCGAAACAGAATACATCAACCTGTAGCAAAGAAAGGAGACTACATCGTTATGAGCAATGAAGTGAATCTTACTCAAAAGCTGAAACAGTATTTCGGCTTTGATAAGTTCAAAGGCGATCAGGAAGCCATTATCCGTAACGTACTGGAAGGTAAGAACACATTTGTGCTGATGCCTACCGGTGGCGGCAAATCGTTGTGCTACCAACTGCCTTCGCTGATCATGGAGGGCACAGCCATTGTGATCTCTCCGCTCATAGCCCTGATGAAGAACCAGGTGGATGTAATCAACGGCATGAGCGAGGAGGACGGATTGGCGCATTACCTGAACTCGTCGCTGAACAAGGCGGCCATCGATCAGGTGAAGGCGGATATCACGGCAGGGAAGACCAAACTGCTGTATGTAGCACCGGAGTCGTTGACAAAGGAAGAGTATGTGGACTTCCTGAAATCTTGCAAGATCAGCTTCTATGCCATTGACGAGGCGCACTGTATCTCGGAGTGGGGACATGATTTCCGCCCGGAATACCGACGAATCCGTCCTATCGTGAACGAGATTGGTGAGGCTCCGATCATCGCCCTGACAGCAACAGCTACGGATAAGGTGCGGACGGATATCAAGAAGAGTCTGGGTATTCTGGATGCGGTGGAGTTCAAGAGCTCGTTCAACCGACCGAACCTGTATTATGAGGTACGACCGAAGACGAAGGAGATTGATAAGCAGATCGTGAAGTTCATCCGACAGAATCCTGGGAAGAGCGGTATTATCTATTGTCTCTCCAGAAAGAAGGTGGAGGAACTGGCGGCAGTGCTCTGCGCCAACGAGATCAAGGCGGCTCCGTATCATGCCGGATTGGATAGTGCTACGCGCTCGGCTACACAGGATGATTTCCTCATGGAGAGCATCGACGTGATTGTGGCTACCATCGCCTTCGGTATGGGTATCGACAAGCCGGATGTGCGCTTCGTGATTCATTATGACATTCCCAAGAGTCTGGAGGGCTACTATCAGGAAACGGGTCGTGCCGGACGTGATGGGGGAGAAGGGAAATGTATCGCGTTCTATTCCTATAAAGACCTGCAGAAACTGGAGAAATTCATGGAAGGAAAACCGGTGGCTGAGCAGGATATAGGACGACAGCTGCTGCAGGAAACGGCTGCTTATGCGGAATCTTCAGTATGCCGCCGTAAGATGCTGCTGCATTACTTCGGTGAGGAATACACGAAGGAGAATTGCGAGAACTGCGACAACTGTCTGCATCCTAAGACGAAGATCGAGGCCGAGGAGGCGCTGCTGATCGTGCTGAAGGCTGTGCAGGTGATCAAAGAGGACTTCCGTACCGACTATGTCATTGACTTCGTATGCGGAAAGGCTACGGATGATATCGTGGCACATAAGCATGACCAGCTGGAGGAGTTCGGCTCGGGCGAGGATTTGAACGAGAAACTGTGGAATCCGGTGATTCGACAGGCTATCATCGCAGGTTATCTGAGGAAGGATGTGGAGAACTACGGACTGCTGAAGCTGACGGCTGAAGGAAAGCGGTTCATGAAGAATCCGTGCTCGTTCCCCATCGTGGAGGATAATGAGTTCAACGAGGATGATGACGATGAGATGAACGAAGGACAGGGTTCTGCGCTGGATCCCACGCTGTATGCCATGCTGAAGGATCTGCGTAGGAAGGTGGCCAAACGACTGAACCTGCCGCCTTACGTCATCTTCATGGATGGATCATTGGAACAGATGGCCACGGTGTATCCTGTTACGCTTGAGGAACTGCAGAATATCCAAGGTGTGGGAGCAGGTAAAGCGAAGAAGTTCGGTAAGGAATTCGTGGAACTGATCAAGAAACACTGCGAGGAGAATGATGTGGAACGCCCTGAGGATCTTCGCGTCAGGACAGTGGCCAAGAAGAGCATGCTCAAGGTGAAGATCATACAGAATATCGACCGTCAGGTGGCTCTCGATGATATTGCGAATGCGCAAGGACTGGAATTCGAGGAACTGCTCGACGAGGTGGAGGCCATCGTATATAGCGGTACGAAGCTGAACATCGACTACTTCCTGGAGGAGGTAATGGACGAAGATCACATCGACGATATCTTTGACTACTTCCGCGAGAGTGAAACCGATGATCTGGAAACAGCCATGGAGGAACTCGGAGCCGACTACTCGGAGGACGAGGTAAGATTGGTCCGCATCAAGTTCCTGAGTGATATGGCGAATTAAGAGAAAAGGGATTAAGAACGCATCTTAATCCCTTTTCTTAATTTTCAATTTTCAATTTTCAATTTTCAATTCTCCTTATCTCTTCCCCCCAAACGTACCTTTTGTCTTACTCTCCTGACTCTGGCCTGGTGCTGTTGTTGTACCATGCGAAGAGCTGTTGTTGCTTGGAGCAGTGGCAGTACGGGTGGTTCTGGTGGTTGTCACCGTGCGGGTACGCGACAGACTGTTGTCGTTGTATGTCTGACGTGTAGTGGTGGAACGACCGTTGTTGTTGGGCCTTGGTGGCGGCGGGGTACGCATGTTGTCGTTCCTGCTGTTGCCTGGTACATCGCGCCAAGTAGATCTTGGACGACCCATCATGGCCGGACGGATATTCACGGGCTGGTTGTAGTTCCTATGGGCATAGTAGCTCACACTGCCGACATTTCGTCCGCCACGGAAGGTATCATAGCCAGAAGGGCGATAGGATACATAGAAACGGGTACGGTCGGTATACATAGAGTAGATACGGAACTCAATACGATTTCTTGTCCAGTACAACGGACGGTAGAAATAGTTCGTGTCCTGATATACCTCATACTGATACATGGAGAGCACATAGCGCAAATCGGCGTTACGACGTGCCCAGGCAGTACCGAACAGATCGTCGTGTACAGCAACAGAAAGCATGTAGTCGAGATTGATCTCATACACTGCTTCCACTTGCTCAGGACTAAGGCGAAGCTCGTAGGCCATCTTATCAGTGAGGAACAACGCTTCTGTACGCGCCTCAGAGTAGGTTATGGCCTTGGCAGATGCAACGATTGTCAGCATCAGTGCCATCATCATCATGATTCTTTTCATAATCGTTATATTTTAACAGTTAAACATTTTTCTTTCTCGTTGCAAAGAAACAAAAAAACTTTCACACAACAAAGGGATTTCTCCTAAAAATGTAAAGGGAAATCCCTAATAGAGTGTAAAAAAGCCCCTCAAAAAACCCCGTTTTTTACGATGATTGTACTTTTTACACACCCATATTCCATCCACTCTTTTTGTTTTTGCGCATTCATACAACTTATTGCTAATCAGTAATATATGGATTCTATCCACCTTTGTGCGTCCACTTTTTAGATATATTGCGTTGATACCGACTTGTTTTTTCTCTATCTTTGCAACGCAATCAAGAAAATAATTGTATTCACTAATAATTAAAAACCAAAGTATGAAACAGAAAAGGTATTTGCTGATGCTATTGGCATTCTTCATGTCGGTAGCAACCTTTGCCCAGAAGCAGAACTTCTCGGGCACTGTGATTGATGCAATGGGAGAACCTGTTATTGGTGCTTCCGTTGTACAGAAAGGTACGTCAAACGGTGCCATTACCGATCTTGACGGACAGTTTACTATCAGTGCAGAACCTGGTGCAACGTTAGTCATCTCGTTTGTTGGCTACACCACACAGGAGCTGAAGGCTTCTCCCAACATGCGCGTCGTATTGAATGATGATACGCAGTTGCTGAACGACGTGGTTGTTATTGGCTACGGTGTGCAGAAGAAGAGTGTTGTGACGGCTTCTATCGCCAAGGTGAGCTCTGACGACCTTGATGGTACAGCACCTGTCCGTATGGATAATGCGTTGAAAGGTCTGGCCGCAGGTGTAAATGTCACCTCTTCTTCTGGTCAGCCAGGTGCTGCATCACGTATACGCGTACGTGGCGTGGGTTCCGTTAATAATAGTGACCCGCTCTACATCGTTGACGGTATGCCCATCGAGGGTGGTCTTGACTACATCAACCCGAGCGACATCGAGAGTATTGAGGTATTGAAAGACGCAGCATCAGGTGCTATCTACGGTGCCCGTGCTGCTAATGGTGTGATTCTCGTGACAACCAAGAAAGGTAAGCTGGGTAATGTGACCGTGAACTACAACTTCTCTCAGGGTTGGCAGACAGCATGGAGACACCGTGATGTGCTCGATGCAACAGGTTATATGATCATGCAGAACGAAGGTCTGGTGAACGCAGGACAGGCACCACGCTATGCTGATCCGTACAATGTGACCACCAATACCGACTGGCAGGATCTGCTTTTCAACGACAATGCACCTGTACAGAACCATGAGCTCACCCTGAGTGGCGCCTCTGAGAAAGTGAACTACTACTTCTCTCTGGGCTACTTTGATCAGGAGGGTATCGTGGGTGGTAACTACGACCACTCAAACTACCAGCGTTTGACACTGCGTGGAAACTTCAACGTGAACGTGTTTGATGTGACCAAGGAACGCAACTGGCTGAACAAGCTGGATGTGCAAGTGAACCTCTCATATGCACGTGTTAAGAACGCAGGTCTGGACGTGAACTCACAGTGGGGTAATGAGATCGGTTCTGCCCTGGCACTGCCACCAGTAATTGCACCCTATGTCACAGGACAGGATGCTCAGGACCAGATCGACTACTATTCCTCAACTTATCCTGATGAGTATGTACCCATGTACGGTGAGAACGGACAGCTGCTGAACATCCCCGGTGCGGGCTTCAACGAGATGTCCAACCCGTTGGCATCATTCCAGTTGCCTGCTACACAGTATTGGAGTCATAAGTTCGTCAGCAACTTCTCTGCTACATTGGGCATCTGGGACGGACTGAAATACCGTGTGAGCTACAGTACGGATATGTCATTCTGGGGCAACCACAGCTATGCTGTTCCTTACTGGATTTCTCCGACAAAGCACCGTAACTACTCTTCTGCTTCTATGGAGAGTGACCGCGGTACGGTATGGCAGTTGGAGAATGTGCTCTCTTATGATAAGACATTCGACAGACATACCTTCAACGTAGTGCTGGGACAGTCGGCCTTCGAGAACTCTGGCTGGACACTCGGTGCTTCGCGTAATAATTTGAAGGACTACAGTAAGCCTTGGATCAATGCCGCAACGGGTCTGGCCGCTGATGGCGACCGTGACGGTTGGGGCGGTCCTGGTGTGAAACACACCATGTCGTCTCTCTTCGCCCGTCTGAGCTACAACTATGATGAGCGCTATATGTTACAGGCTACCGTTCGTCGCGACGGTTCAAGTCGCTTCGGTACGAATAACAAGTACGGTACCTTCCCTTCTGTCTCTTTGGGATGGAACGTGATGAACGAGAGCTTCATGAAGCAGACCAACGACTGGCTGAATAACTTCAAGGTACGTTTCAGCTGGGGTAAGAACGGTAATGATAATATCGGTGACTTCCGCTACACCGTGCTGACACAGGGTGGTAACAACTACGGCTTCGGTATGGCAGGTGGCGAGAAAGAGGTAACCAGCTCGAAGGCCAATGGTCTGGCTAACCCCGACCTGAAATGGGAGGAGTCTGAGCAGTACGACTTCGGTGTTGACTTCGGCTTCCTGAACAATAAGCTGACTTTCACCGTTGACTGGTTCAAGAAGAAGACGAACGGTATGTTGAAGGACATGAACATTCCTTCCTACGTGGGTGAGTCAAAGCCTATCGGTAATGTGGGTGATATGGAGAACACCGGTGTCGAGTTCGAACTGGGCTATAAGTTCAATATCGCCGATGCGAAATTCCAGATCAAGGGTAATGCTTCTTATTTGAAAAACAAGCTGATCAAGCTGGGTAATGCTGCTGGCTTCGATACCTATGACAATGTGTCGAACCTCGGAAATATCTCGCGTGCTGAGGCTGGTGAGCCCTTCCCGTACTTCTGGGGATACAAGACCGACGGCATCTTCCAAAACTGGGATGAGGTGAACGCCTATACAGGTGTCAACGGACTGATTCAGCCTGATGCTCGTCCTGGATACGTACGCTTCGTGGATGTGAACGAAGATGGTGTCATTGATGATTCCGACCGTACGAAGATTGGTAAGGGAACTCCCGACTGGACCTTCGGTGTTACCTTTAATGCTGCTTGGAAAGGCTTCGACTTCATGATGTTCTGGCAGGGTACAGCAGGTAACGATATCTTCGATGCTACCCGTCGTCTCGACCTTCCCGCCATCAACCTTCCTTCTTGGTTCCTTGGACGCTGGACGGGTGAGGGAACTTCCGACAAGTATCCTATCTATATCCAGGGTGACGCAACCAACTGGCAGGCATCTGATCTGTATATCCACGACGGCAGCTATTTCCGTCTGAAGAATATCGAGTTGGGTTATACCCTTCCTGAATTCATCACGAAGAAGGTCTTCGTCAGTCGTCTGCGCCTCTATGTCGCTGCAGAGAACCTGCTGACCTTCACCAAGTACTGGGGCTTCGATCCCGAAATCTCTTCCGCTGCCACCTCGTGTGGTGTTGACTTCGGTGTATATCCGCAACCGCGCGTACTGCGTGTAGGATTCAACTTGACTTTCTAGAAGTTTAGAAACATAGAAGTTTAGTAGTTTAGAGTAAGAATTAAGAAATAAGAATTATGATTACCATCAAATATAATAAGGTTTTGGCAGGAGTATTCTCCTTCCTCCTTCCCTTCCTCGTTACTTCTTGTAGTGATGACTTCCTGGAGGTTACGAGTCCAACTGATACCTTCATTGAAGAGTATTATACCACCAAGACTGCCCTCGATGAGGCATTGGTGGCCGCATATGCCCCTCTGCACTGGTACGACTACGGTTCTACCTGGCAGTACAATGCCCTGAACTTCATTTCTGAGTTCATGAGCGATGATATGTATCCCAACGGCAGTAGCAATACTGACCAGCCGATGTTGCAGCTGATGTTCAACTATTCATGTACTCCCGTGGTCTGTCTGACCGGTGTGTGGAGCGACAGTTACAGTGGTGTGAAGCGCAGCAACGACGTTCTGCAATATGCAGGATGGGTGGAAGAGGCAGGAAACATCAATGCCTCGCAGCGTGCTGATTACGAGGCACAGGCCCGTCTGCTACGTGTTTTCTACTATCTCCAGCTTTGGAAGTTCTATGGTAACGTGCCTTGTTACTTCGAGAACCTGTCAGCTCCCTATATCTCTGAGCAGCTGACAGCCGACGAGGTGTACGCAAAGGTGATTGAGGAACTGGAAGCCATCATCGCCACAGGTGCTTTGAAGGACGACTACTCTGTTGAAGAGAAAGGTCATGTCACCAAGCCTCTGGCCTATATGATCTATGCTGAGATGGTGATGATCCAGAACGACAATGCCCGTTACAACAAAGCACTCGGCTACATGCAAGAGCTGATCAGCAGTGGTCGCTACCAGTTGACTCCTAACTTCAAGGATATCTGGGACGAGAGTGGTGAGTGGAACTGTGAGTCGATCTGGGAGATCAACTATTTCGACGACAACTCCGTACGTGGCTGGGGTAACCAGCTGGGTGCAGGTGGTTGTGTATTCCCCCGTCTTCATGGACCGCGCAGCTTCAAGGCCAATCCTGGTGATCCCTACGAGGATGTGGATGCCGGTTGGGGCTTCAGTGCTATTCCGCTGCACTCTGTGGCTAGCTTCGAGGAAGGTGATATCCGCAAGGAGTTCTCTGCCTTCGATCTCAACGCTCACGGAACATCTGATGATCCAGGTTGGATGAATACAGGTTACTGTCTGTATAAGTATATGTGTCGCAAGGGTAACAACAAAGACCAGAAGGCTGATGCTGACCTCGGCTTTAACAACAACCTCCGTGTGTATCGTTACGCTGAGACATTGCTGAATGCCGCTGAGCTGCTGCTCAAGACTGGTGGCAGTGGTGCTACAGCAGCCCAGTATGTCAACGAGGTTCGTGCCCGCGCCGGTCTGGCTGCCCTCTCAAGTGTCAGCGAGGATGATATTATCAATGAGCGCCGTCATGAGTTCATGGGCGAGGGTAAACGCTACTTCGACCTCGTTCGTACCGGTAAGGCAGCCTCTGTGCTGACTCCTGCTAATGACAGTGGCGGTTATCGTACCAAGTCTTGGTCTCCTGATGTTCGCTACCTGCCTATCCCGCAGGATAATATCGATGCTGCTCAGGGAACTCTCAAGCAGAATGGTAGCTACTAAAAGATTGGATAATTGAATGATTGAAAATAGAAATAATTATGAATAAGTTATTTAAAAATATAGGCAGTTCACTGATGGTGGCTATGGCGATGACGGCTTGCTCGCCGGAATCGTTCGACGGACCGGATCAGAACGGAATCCCTTCCATCTCGGGTGTGGATATCAATATGAATGTGGATCAGACGGTGAATCAGGCTACCTTTACCGTAGCTAACATGCCGGCGCAGACATATGCTGTCTGGACCGTCAATGGCAATGTGTATTCAACGCTGAATCCCATGAACTGGGCTAACAACAAGGCCGGTACTTATGATGTGGAGTTGCGACTGGGTAACCGTAATGGTTTCAGTCAGGGCAGCATCAGCAAGACTTTTACTTTCGAGAACTCTCAGGTGGATTTCACTCCTTACTTTAACCGTATTGCCCGTACATGGCGCATCAACCATACAGAGGTTGGTCATATGGGTTGTGGCGAACCGGGTACTGATGGTTCCAACTGGTGGAGTGCACAGCCAGAGGATAAGGCCGACTGGGGTGTCTATGACGACCGTATCATATTTAGCGAGGACGGTGTGTACACCTATGATCCAGGTGATGGCGGTACGATGTATGTCAATACGGGTTGCTCCGTGTTCTCTCAGTTCAATACCAACGACGGTCAGGACTTCATGGCCGAAGTGGCTCCGCAGACAGCTGGCTACTCCTTCGATGTGGATGGTGACAAGATTCTCTTGAAACTTTCTCCTGAAACGCAGTTTCCCTATATCTCCAGTGATGCGCAGTTTGCCAATCCTGTGTTTACAGTTATCAAACTGACGAACTCAGAGATGGTACTGCTCTATGAGGGTGATGATATCACGTGGCGCTTCATGCTGACCAGCAAGGAAGATGCGGATGCACCGTTCGGTGGCTTCAAGGCCAACAGCGACTTCAACATGTGGAAGAAGGCAACGTTCACCAACGACTTCTACTATGCTCATGGTGATGCTTGGGAGCAGAACCCGCAACCAATCGGCTTCGAGACGGTATCTGAGAACAAGTATAAGATTACACTGCCTTGTGAGTCGAACATGCAGTGGCAGGCTCAGGTGAAGTTCTTCACCGACATGAGCTCGTCGGCGGCAAACAATTACGACTTCTCAGCCATCTTTACGTCTACCAATGATATCAAGGGTGCTACCGTGAAACTCGTGCTCCATGGCGGTGGTGATAATGACAATGTATTCTACTTCGCTGACCGCATCGACCTCGATGCTGGTGACTCTTACGTATTCTGGAAGAGCGATATGCCGGGTATTGACATGGATAAGGTTGACCTTGTGCTCGACTTCGGTGGTGCTCCTGCCGGTACAGAGGTGGAGGTGAAGAACGTGGTGTTCAAGAACCATGCTGACGATGACGGCACCGTATTGCCTTCAGACGAGCCCGTTAATCCAGAGGAGCCTACTACGAGCTGGGTGGCTGTTGACTCGCCCGACAATCTTGGTGCCGGCTTCAACACGGCAGGCAGAATGACCTTCTGGTGGGCTGATGCTGGCTGGAACCAGGTTGCTGATCCACAATTCTCGTATGCCAACGGAGTCTATACCATCACAGCTAACAATGCCACAGCCAGTGAATGGCAAGCTCAGTGTGCCATCACAGGTGTTCCCCTCAACATTGAAGAAGGACAAGCCTACGATGTGCGTGTGAAGATTGTTGCCAACCAGGATTTAGGTCGTATGACATTGAAAGTAAACAAGGATCCCGACGTGACCAATGATCCCAACACCTTGTGCTATAAGGGTGACTTCAGACTGGAAGAAGGCGAGAACTATTTAGAGATGATTGAGGTGGTAGCCAAAAACGGCAGTGATCTCATCTCGTTCGACCAGGGTAAATTGATTCTCGACTTCGGTGGATGCCCTGCTGGTTTCGAAGCCAAGGTCAGTGACATCATCATCCAGAAGCACAAAGCTGCTGCTGTGATGAATTATGACGATGCCAACAATCTGTGGAAGACTGTTGACGATGGCAGTGCCTTTATCAGTGTAACCCCATGGTTTGCAGACAACGGTTGGAGCCAGATTGGTGATCCAGTCTGGAGTCACGAGGGCAACAAGTGGAGTCTCACTATTCCAGAAGGCATGGGAGGAAGCCAGTGGCAGGGACAGTTCCCCATCAACACCAAACTGTCCACTGCCCAAAACGATGCATACAATTTCTCCTGCACCATTTTGGCTGACAATAATTGTCCTGGTGTTACCATCAAGTTAACAGAAACCGATGACGCGACGAAACATGATGACAATTTCTACTTTGCTGACCGCCATGACATTAACGCAGACGAGCCTTTCGTTTACAAGATGACCGGCGTGACGTTGCCTAAGAATGATGCTCATGCCCTTTCGCTGTTCTTCGATTTCGGTGGTTCACCTATTGGCACGAACATCGTCATCAGTAACATTATCTTTGAAAAATGCAATTAACGGAGTAGCGAAAGCTCGCTTTATTTCGAAATAATAAAAAATGAGACAATTCATGCTTCATACATTTCTGTTCTCTCTCGCTGTGGCACTTTTGGGCTGCGGTGGGAGTGAGGACGACCCCACACCAACTGAAGTTACCATCAGTTTATCGTCCGAAGCCATCAGCGCACCTGCTGAAGGTGGTCTCTATACTGTCAATGTGACAACGACAGGCAAGGAATGGGGCGTTGCTATGGGGGAGAATTTCTTCACCGTGAAAACTTCAAACACGGCATCAAAGACGGGCACATTGACCATTACCGTTCCTCCTAATCCATTGGTTCAAAAAAGATCAGACGTTGTTACAGTCATGTCTGGAGCAGCCCGTAAGACCATCACCGTCACTCAGGCTGCAGCCGATGAAGCTGTTTACGACGCTCCCGAAGGTTATAATCTTGTTTGGCATGATGAGTTTAATGACGGCACAGAACTGAATAAGTCAGATTGGACACACGAGGTGCAAGGCAGTGGCTGGGTGAATCATGAGCTCCAAAACTACGTTAACCAAAAGAGTCCGAATGGCCGTAACGTCACAGAGATTATGGACGGCAAATTGCTGATAAACTGCTTTAAGGAAAACGGCAAGATCTACTCTGGGCGTGTCTATGCTAAGGTGAGGGAAGGCTGGAAGTACGGCTATATTGAGGCCAGCATCAAACTACCGAAAGGCAAAGGCACATGGCCAGCCTTCTGGATGATGCCAGTAAACTTCCGCTCATGGCCTGCCGACGGTGAGATAGACATTATGGAAGAGGTGGGTTATCATCCCGATTATGTATCATCGAGTCTGCACGCCAATGCCCATGTACATTCCAATGGCACTCAGGTAACCCATGAGATGAAGTGTGCAGGTGCCGAGGGTGAGTTCCATACCTACGCCATTCTCTGGACAGCCAAGAACATCACTACCTACGTAGATGGGAAGGTGCAGCTGAGCTACGACAACCGTGGCTTAGGCAGAGACGACTGGCCCTATGACGATCCCTTCTATGTCATCTTCAACCTCGCATGGGGTGGTGACTGGGGTGGTGCACAGGGTGTTGACGAGAGTGCATTGCCTGCCACGATGGAAGTAGATTACATCCGCGTGTTCCAAAAGAAATGAAACAAAGAATCATTTTTACTCTCATACTTTGTATTGCTGCGGTTAGCACCGTGCTTCCGCAGCAATATAAGCAACTCACAGATGTGCCTACGGTGTATATCGAGATGGAGAACGGTAAGGGCATCACCAGCAAGGAGAACTATGTTACCTGTACGTTCATCTATGTGGATGGCGATGAACAGACACGTTTTGAGAATACTCAGATCCGTGGACGAGGGAACTCCTCATGGTGGAACTGCAGTAAGAAATCCTACCGCGTGAAGTTCGAGAAGAAACAGCGTTTGTTGGGTGAGGGCTTTGCGAATGCCAAGAGCTGGCCGTTTCTGGCCAATCATGGTGATAAGACAATGATTCGCAATGCCCTGACCTATGATCTCGGGAAGTTCATGGGGATGAAGTTCTGTCCTGCCGCCAAGTTTGTGGATCTCTATCTCAACGGTCAGTATGGCGGAACCTACCAGATCAGCGATCAGGTACAGGTTCACAAGAAACGTGTGGAGGTGAACGAGGACAATGGCTGGCTGCTGGAAGTAGCCAACGAGAACTCCAGGGAGGATCCCTATATCACCTCTTCTCGCTATGGCATCATCTACAACATCAAGAACCCCGACGATGAGATGCTCACTGTGGATAAGCGCATTGCCATCGGTCAGTGGATAAGTGCTTTCGAGACAGCCGTCAGTAGCGCCGACTTTATGGACCCCAACATAGGTTATCGGGCCTATATCGATGAGGAAGATTTCATCAACTGGTATGTGGGCGCAGAGATTACAGGGAATATTGATGCCTTGTATAGCATCTACATGTACAAGGAAGCCGATGAAAAGAAAATGCATTTCGGTCCGCTGTGGGATCTCGACCTCGGTTACGACAACAGCTCGGAACGCAGTCTGCTGCGCAGTATGGAAGCCTATCTGGGTCTGTGGAACCGTCCGTTCGAGAAGATTCTCCAGCGCATGTGGCAGGATCCGTGGTTCGCCAAGGCTTGTAACGACCGTCTGCATGAACTGGTGGATAACGGACTCCAGCAGTATCTACTCCATCATATCGACAGTCTGCGTGATGCAATCTACCAGACGCAGGGGCAGAACTTCAGGAAATGGCGCATCGACCAGCAGGTATATGATTGGGAAAAGCATTCCTATTACCGCAACTACGATTCGTATATCGCCGACTTGAAGAATTTCGTGAATATCCATATCCCCTACCTCCAGCAAGCATTTGCTGAGCGTATGACAACAGGTATCCGAGTCATCCAGGAAGACAGTAACACGAGCGTGTTATACGACCTCCAAGGTCGTCGCGTACCCCAGTCATCGCGCAAGGGAATTTATATACAGAATCATCGTAAAATAGTTAAACAATGAAGAATATTATCGTCTGCCTCTTCGCCCTTCTCCTGATGGCTTGTAACACAGGCACACAGAAGGAAAGCACAGGCTTTGTAACCATACAGGGGCACGACCTGATCAAGCCGAATGGTGAGAAGCTGTTTATCCAAGGTACCAACTTGGGTAACTGGCTCAACCCCGAGGGCTATATGTTCGGATTCAGTCGTACCAATTCAGCATGGATGATCGACCTGCTGTTCAAGGAGGCTGTAGGACCCGACGCTACCGCCAAGTTCTGGCAACAGTTCAAGGACAATTACGTAACCAAGGCCGATATCGATTTCATCGCCAGTCAGGGCGCCAACACCATCCGTCTGCCGTTTAACTATAAGCTCTTCACCGATGAGGATTATATGGGACAGACAGGCGCTAAAGACGGTTATCAGCGCATCGACTCGGTGGTGAACTGGTGTAAGGCCAATAGCCTGTATCTCATTCTGGATATGCACGACTGCCCAGGCGGTCAGACGGGCGACAATATCGATGATGGTCATGGCTACCCCTGGCTGTTCGAGAGCGAGGAGAGTCAGCAGCTGTTCTGCGATATCTGGAAAGAGATTGCCTGGCACTATAAGAACGAGACCACCATCTTAGGCTATGAGCTGATGAACGAGCCCATTGCCCACTATTTCGAGAACAAGGATTCGCTCTACACCCTGTTGCAGCCGCTCTACAAACGTTGCGTAGCTGCCATCCGCGAGGTAGATTCGAACCACATCATCCTGTTGGGCGGAGCCCATTGGAACAGTTTCTTCTGGATGCTCGATGATGTCGGCTACGACGACAAGCTCATGTTCACCTGTCATCGTTACGGCGGTCCTGCCACCAAGGAAGCCATTGCCCACTACATCAATTTCCGCGATTCCATCGGCCGTCCCATGTATATGGGTGAGTTCGGACATAACACCATGGAGTGGCAGCGCGATTTCGTCAAGGTACTGAAAGAGAACAATATCGGTTACACCTTCTGGCCCTATAAGAAAGTGGATGAGTCGTGCATGATGGGCATCAAGCGTCCGGAGGGATGGGACAGCATCGTGGTGAAATACTCCGAGACTTCCCGTAACACCTATTCCGAATGGCGCGAGGCACGTCCTAACCAAGCACGTTTCCGTCTGCTTCTCAAGCAGTTTGCTGAGAACTGCCGCATACAGAACTGTACGCCGCAAACAGAATACATCAATAGTATGGAACTGAAGCCCTAAAAAGATAAAAACAACATAACAATACGATATGAAAAGGATTCTGATAGCATTATCATTGATGATGGGTCATTCATCGTTTAGTAGCATGGTGGCGCAGACACCTGTCTATCTCGATGAGACCAAGTCGGTAGAACAGCGCATCGAGGATGCGTTAAGTAGAATGACGCTCGACGAGAAGATTGCCGTGATTCATGCGCAGTCGAAATTCTCCAGTCCCGGTGTGAAACGTCTGGGTTTCCCCGACCTCTGGACCGACGACGGTCCTCATGGCGTTCGTCCTGATGTGCTGTGGGACGAGTGGGTGCAGGCCGGTCAGACCAACGACTCCTGTGTGGCCTTCCCCGCGCTTACCTGTCTGGCAGCCACCTGGAATCCCGACATGGCCAGTATCTATGGCATCTCGTTGGGAGAAGAGGCGTTATATAGGAAGAAGAACGTGATTCTTGGTCCAGGCGTGAACATCAACCGTACCCCCTTTGGCGGCAGGAACTTCGAGTACATGGGCGAGGATCCTTATCTGGCCTCCCAGATGGTAGTACCCTATGTACGCGGTCTGCAGTCGTTAGGTGTGGCTTCCTGCGTGAAGCACTACGCATTGAACAACGACGAGGAATACCGTCATCAGGTCAATGTCATCGTGTCCGACCGTGCCTTGCACGAAATCTATCTGCCTGCCTTCAAGGCAGCAGTACAGAAAGGGGGGGCTTGGGCCATCATGGGTGCCTATAACCTCTATAAGAACCAGCATAACTGTCACAACGAGATCCTGCTCAACAAGATCCTGAAGCACGACTGGGGTTTCGACGGGGTGGTTATCTCCGACTGGGGTGGCTGTCATGATACGGATGAGGCGGTTAAGAACGGACTCGATCTTGAGTTCGGTACCTGGACCGACGGTCTGACGATGGGTGCTACCAATGCCTACGACAACTATTATTTGGCCGATGCCTACAAGAAACTCATCAAAGAGGGTAAGTACACCACCAAGGAACTCGATGAGAAGGTACGCCGTGTATTGCGCCTGTTCTTCCGTACCACCATGCAGCGCAACAAGCCCTTTGGCTTCCTCTGTAGCGAGAGTCATTATGATGCTGCCCTGAAGATTGCCCAAGAAGGTATTGTACTGCTTAAAAACGAAGCCACCCCCTGCCCCTCCATAGGGAGGGGAGAGAAGGCTCCTCTGTTACCCCTTGATGTTTCCAAAATGAAGCGTATTCTGGTAGTTGGTGAGAATGCCATCAAGATGATGACGGTGGGTGGCGGCTCCTCCTCGCTGAAGGTACAGCACGAGATTTTGCCACTGGATGGTATCAACTCTAAACTCCCCTCTCCCATTGGAGAGGGGCAGGGGGTGAGGCTCGATTACGCCCGTGGCTATGTCGGTGACACGATTCAGAGTTTCGATGGTGTTACCGTAGGACGTTCGCTTTACGAGACACGCTCTGCGGCAGAACTGAAGACGGAGGCTCTTGAAAAAGCCAAACAGGCTGATGTGGTGATCTTCATCGGCGGTTTGAACAAGAGTAACTATCAGGATAGCGAAGGGCACGACCGTAACCAGTACGAGCTGCCATACGGTCAGAACGAACTCATCGAGGCACTTGTGGCAGTGAACCCACGTCTTGTCTATGTGAACATCAGCGGTAATGCCGTGGCCATGCCGTGGATCAATAAGGTGCCTGCCGTTGTTCAGGGTTGGTTCTTAGGTTCCGAGGCAGGTAATGCCATCGCCTCTGTCCTCTTCGGCGAAACGAATCCTTCGGGTAAGCTGCCCTTCACCTGGTATGCAAACCTGAACCAATGCGGAGCCCATGCTACGGGTAGTTATCCGGGTACGTGGCGCGACGGTCATCAGATTATCGACGAGGAATACAAGGAGGATATCTTCGTAGGTTATCGCTGGACTGACAAGCAGAAGGAAAAACCACTGTTTGCTTTCGGTCACGGACTCAGCTATACTACCTTCAAGATAGGCAAAGCCAAGGTTGACAAACAGCGCATAACACCCGATGAAACCATTACTTTCACCGTTGATGTGACCAATACAGGCAGTCTTGCGGGAGCCGAGACCATCCAGCTCTACATCCGCGATCTCAAGTCTTCGTTACCGCGTCCCGTGAAGGAACTGAAGGGCTTCAGTAAGGTTTATCTTGCCCCCGGAGCCACCCAGCAGGTGAGCATCACCATTGATAAGTCGGCTCTGAGCTTCTATGATGACAGAGTAGGCGAGTGGGTGGCAGAGCCAGGTGATTTCGAAGCACTCATCGGTACCGCATCCGACAAGATCACTTCCACCGTGAAGTTCAGTTTAGTAACGCGTTAAACAGTTTATTCCCACGTTGGGAACATTTTATTCCCAGCGTGGGAACAAATTGTTTTATGGCAGTAATATTTCACCCCGCCCCCCTTGCCAGGGACCCCGCCCCTTAGAGGGGTGGGGAGTCGAAAAAGCCAACGTACTTCGGTGGTGCGGAGGCGCGGGGGTACGGATGCGCGGTGGTACGGAGGTACGAGAATAGTACTATGATCCAGCATCTTAGTGGTAACCAGCTCCCCTCCCATCTCAGGGGAGGGGTGAGCGAAGCTGGGGTGGGGTGATAAAAATAAAAATGTTTATTGTTTTTTTTAAAGACCTAACAGTTTCACGGCAAAAATCCCCTAAGTAAAGATGTTTCACGATTTTCAGACCTAACATAAACCTAACCAAAGACCTAACGTCAGACCTAACATTATCTGTTTTCGTTATTACGATATAACGTTATAACGAAATTCCGTCATAGCGACATTTCCCTTCCTTGTGGAGGGGTGGCTCCCCGATGTTAGGTCTGACGTTAGGTCTTTGGTTAGGTTTATGTTAGGTGTTACGTTAGGTCTTTAAGGTCTTGTTTTACTTGTAAGTTGTTTAATATGAGGTAATTAGGTTTTTCTAATGTTAGGTCTTGCGAAAATGGGGAAAACACCCTTGCCTGTCTTATTCTGTAATTGATAAGTTTCTTGCACTCGACAATGAAAAGAAAAATAAACTTTTCTTTTGCATTGTGCTCGTTAAATCGTATCTTTGCAAAGGAATCAACAATATAATCATGAATATAAGCTATTTACGAATCATTTGTTTGTGCTGGCTGTTGTGCCGATGCATGATACTGCCCGCGCAGAACCTCGATTCGCTGTACCGCTGTCTTGATAGGGAAATCGTGAAGTTCCCGCAGTATGTGGCGCAGCACGACCAGGAAGTGGCCGACCTGCAGGCGCGGTTGAATATGGCCACGGATGATGGTAGCAGGTACGACCTGAACTTCCAGTTGTATGAGAAATACTATCCTTTCAAGAACGACTCAGCGGTGTTTTACCTGCGCGAATGCATCGCATTGGCCAAACGCATGAACCAACCGGAGAAGGTGGATCTGTGCTCATCGCTGATGGCGCTGCGGTGTTCGAATACGGGTATGTACGATGAGGCCCTGAACATCCTGTCGGAGGTGAAGGACCATTCGGGAACGTATTACAGGGCGTGTGCGCATGTGTATAACGAACTGGCTTATTATACCCACATGGAAGACCTGCAGGAGAAATACCGTGAGCAGGCGAGGTATTACGAGGACCTGATGCTGAAGGCACTTCCTCCTACGGATGATGCAGTGATGCTGGCACGCGAGATGCGGTTGCTGAACAGTAATCAGCTGGAGGAGTCGATGAAAGTGAATGATGAGTGGCTGGCCATGACTGAACGCGGCTCGCACCGCTATGCCCTGGTGGCTCTCTATCGCTATCTGGAGTATAAGGCGAAGGAAGATTCAGTGCAGATGATGTACTGGCTGTCGGAATCGGCTTTGTCGGATGTGCGCAATGGGGTGATGGATCAGGGTTCGCTGTGGGAGATGGCCAACCAGCTGATGCTGCAGGGCGATCTCGACCGCTCGTACCGCTATATCAACTTCACCAGTAAGTGCGCCAATACCTATGGCTCACGACAGCGTAGCTGGCAGATTGCCCCCTTGTTGTCGAGTATCGCCAGCGACTACAAGACCGCTAAGGAGCAGGCGATGAGTAAGCTCCGTCAGATGCTGCTCATTATCAGCATACTCGCCCTGAGTCTGGTGGCCTCGGTGTTCTATGTGAACCGTCAGCGCAAACGTCTTACAGCAGCCAACCGTGAGTTGTCGATGCTCAACGCCCAGCTGTATGAATCGAACAAGGTAAAGGAGGAATATGTGGGACGATTCCTGCGACTGTGTTCTCTATACATCGATAAAATGGACAATTTCCGCAAGCGCATCAACAAGATGGTCAAGAACAGAGCCTACGAGGATCTGTATCAGGCAACACGCGGTCAGGAGTTCAAAGACAAGGAGCTGGAGGAGCTCTACGAGAGCTTCGATGCGGCCTTCCTGCATCTTTTCCCCACCTTCGTGGAGCAGTTCAATGCCCTGCTGGTGCCTGAGGAACGTGTCACCTTACAGAAGAACGAGCGGATGAATACCATCTTGCGTATCTTTGCCTTGATTCGTTTAGGGGTGGAGGACAGCGGGAAGATTGCGGAGTTCCTGCATTATTCGGTGAACACCATCTATAACTACCGGGCAAGGGTGAAGAACGCTGCCTTGGGTAACCGCGATGATTTCGAACGACAAGTGCGGGAAATCGGTATTAAGCGGTGAGACATCCTATATTTCTTCCAACGCATAATACTGATAATCCTTCACGATGCGCCAGAGGAAGGTGTCGTCGCTGCGTTCCAAAGGTGTACTGATGTGAAGCAACTGCTTCACCTTTTCAGCCAAGGCATGGATGCGCGGGTCATTGTCGGGCAGTTCCAATGTGCGGGTAATCAAGTCGATCTGCTCCAAGGAGAGATCGGTTACCTGCGGATAGACGGGTTGGTAGCTCCGACTGAACTGGTTGAACTCATCCAAACTCACCTGGATCTTATCGTAGCTGTTGAGCTTGATGACCATCGTACCTGCGGCGATGTCGCCAATGCGTTGGTTGTCCTGGTTCAGCAGCATCACCAGCACACCCAGTCCGCTCATAGTAGGACCATCTACGATGAATAATAGCCAGCGCATGATGTAGGCACCTAAACTCGGCGTGGAACCGTCTTTTTTCACCACACGCATCTTCAACAGATGCTTACCGATGGTCTGACCGTGGTTAAAGATCTCGCACAACGGACAGTAGATGACAATGAGCAGGAAAATGAGCCAGAAAGGGATAGGAACACCCATTGAGAGAGCATCGTCTAACTTGGTCATCAAGTAGAAGAACGTGAAGCCGACAGCGCCTTGGATGAGCCAGTCAATGACCTGTGCGCCAATGCGTTCGCCCACGCTGGCAGGCGTCTGCTGGATTTGCACGTATTGTCCTGTGATGATGTCCGATTGTGCCATTTCTGAACAATTCTTTTGTATTTTGTTGCAAAAGTAAAAAAAAACTCCTATTTTTGCAAGCGAATTGGGATAATATTACCTTAATCGGTTCTCATGAAAGAAGTATCGTTCATCAGACAGCACATTGACAAATGGCGTGAGATGGAGACGGTGGTGGAAAACGCTTCCGTTACATCGCCTGACGTGCTGGCCGATGCCTATACCGATATCACCAGCGATCTGGCTTTCGCGCAGACGCATTACCCCCAATCGCGCATTACTGTCTATCTGAACAACCTCGCTTCAGCGTTGCATAACGAGATCTACAGGAACAAACGCGAGAAATGGTCGCGCTTGATTACCTACTGGACACGAGAGGTGCCGCAAACCATGTACGAAGCCCGTAAGGAGTTGCTCTATTCGTTCCTGATATTTGCGGTGAGCGTGTTGATTGGCAGTGTGTCGCAATACCATGATGTGGAATTCTCGCGCCTGATCTTAGGGCACGAGTATGTGGATATGACCATGCAAAACATCGAGAACGGCGAGCCGATGGCCGTGTATAACGGTGGTGATGAAACCTCTATGTTCCTGCATATTACCATCAACAACGTGTTCGTGTCGTTTGTCATCTTCGTCATGGGCGTGCTTACCAGTGTCATGAGTGGTTACTATCTGTTCCAGAACGGGGTGATGTTAGGGGCGTTCCAGACCTTCTTCTTCCAGCAGGGATTGGGGTATGAGTCGATGCTGGCCATCTGGCTGCATGGTACCTTGGAGATCTCTGCCATCATCGTGGCTGGTGCAGCAGGTATCGCCATGGGAAACGGCTGGCTGTCCCCCGGAACCTATTCACGACTGGTGTCGTTCCGACGTGGGGCGAAGCGAGGACTGAAGATCATTATCGGTACCGTACCGATATTCATTATCGCCGGTTTCATCGAGGGTTTCTTCACACGACATACAGAATGGCCTGATGCCTTACGACTAACGGTTATCCTTGGTTCATTGGCGTTTGTGCTGTTTTATTATCTTTGGTACCCGAGGAAATTGAATTCGAACTAAATACTAACAATGATATGGAGATAACAGTAGATGCTGAAGGTCGTCAGCATATCCAACGACCCCTGATACCTTTGTACAAGGTACGTAGATTTGGAGAGAAGATCAGCGATACATTCGCGTTCATAGGCGAGAACATCCGACCGCTGTTCAAGTACATTACCTATCTGTTGCTGCCCTTGTGCCTGTTCCAGGCTTTGGCATTCAACGGACTGATGTCGAATTATTTCTCAACGATAGGCAATATAGCTGGAGGGAATTTGGACAATGACAATATGTTCTTTTCCGATGGTATGCAAGGGATGTTAGGCAACTTTATCTTAACGATGCTGTTCTACACCGTTGGCTCCCTCGTACTGGTCAGTCTTGTATATGCGCTGATGTATCTCTACGAACACCGGGAAGGGCGCCTCAGTGATATCACCTTCAGCGAGATCCGCAGTCTGCTGACACGTAACATCAAGCGTGGCGTCGTCCTGATTCTTGTGGGCTTTGTTATCGTTCTGCTCTTCTTCGCGTGGGTATTCTTAATGGCCACGGCCTCTCCCTATTTGTTTGTCGTGGCTTACATTGTAGGATTGGTCCTTATCATTCCAATGTCTCTGGCAGCACCCATCTATCTTTTTGAGCACGTGAACGTGCTGGAAGCTTACTTAAAGGCGATCCGCTTGGGCTTCAAGACCTTCGGCGGTGTGCTGGCCGTAGTCATCGTACTGAGTCTGATTGTGGGTATCCTGCAGATGATTACCACTTTGCCGTGGGAAATCGCCATGATCTTCAAGACCGGTCTGGGCTTGGATTCGGCCGATAATGCCTTCACCTCTTCGGTGGGTTACAGCTTTATGACCTACATCCTTGGTGTGATTCAGTGCTATGGAGCGTATCTGGTATATGCCATTCTCTTTGTCGGTATTGCCTATCAATACGGTCATGCAAGTGAGAAAATCGACCGTTTCACCGTAGAGAACGACATCGAGCACTTCGAAACGCTTTAGAACTATCAACTGTCAACTCTCAACTCACATGGACACTCTCTCCTGCGATACCACCCTGCTCTCCTTGATGCGGAGTAATCCCGCTTACGACTACAGTCGTGAGTTGGAAACACAGGAGGTGAGTCTGATGGACTGGATCTGGCAAAAGATCATGGAATTCCTGAATGACGTCTTTGGAGAGATAACAGGAAACCATATCACCACTCCGCTGATGATCATGGCAGGACTGGCGTTGATTGGTCTTGTGCTGTGGTTCCTCTACAAGAAACGACCTGAACTGTTCCTGAGGAACGCCAAACGCGGTATGTTTGAGGAAGAGGAGGGGGATACCATCTATGGAATTGACTTTGATAAAGAGATACGATTGGCTACCCAGCAGGGCGACTACCGTGGCGCGGTGAGATGGGTGTATCTGCAGACTTTGCGCTATCTGAGTGATGCACACCAGATTGACTGGCAGTTGTATAAAACACCTACGCAATATGAGTACGAATGCCGTGAGGAGTCGTTCCGCGAGCTAACGAACCATTTCCTGCGCGTTCGGTACGGTCATTTTGAGGCTGATGCCTCCCTGTTGGATGAGGTGTGCAGACTGCAGGCGACATTGAAGCAGAAGATTGTCGTACCGGCAACTCAAGAGGAAGGAGGTGGGGTATGAAGTTCAACCGTTGGTTCATCTTGTTTGTAGTCATCTTCCTCGCCCTCGTCTTCGTGGCCCAATACCGCATGCCGAGGAAGTTTGTGTGGACTCCCACCTTCAGTCATACTGACAAGCAACCCTATGGTTGCTATATCTTCGACAGTGTCTTGTCAACCTCGCTGCCTCACGGCTATGAGGTGAACCGCAAGTCGTTGTACCAGATGAAGGATGATACGTGCAGAAGGGGGATCCTGATCGTGGTGGATAACATGAACACGTGGGGTAAGACCGAGATAGGGACGATGATCTCGCTGGCGGAGAAAGGGAACAAGATCTTGCTGGTAAGCAGCGGAAGTAACAGATTACTGGAGGACACGTTCGATATTTACATGCTCCATACCTATACGAACATGACCATCCGTCAGTTTGTCATGCAGAAAAAGAGTCGTGATACCTTGGTATGGGAAGCTGATTCGGTGTACGACCGTCGTACCTACACTTTCTACCCACCAATCATGGAGTCGAGAATAAGGAAGCGTAGTGACTCCCTTCCTTCAAGAGCACTCGCCACCGTCTATCCCAGAAAGGATGAATCGGGACTCCTTGTACGACCAGACACTGCGCATACGGCTTTGGAAGTGCCTATAGGAAAAGGTTGTGTTATCGTAGCCACGACGCCCTTGGCATTTACCAACTACGGAATACTCGACAAACCGAACCATGAGTATGTCTTCCGTATCCTGTCGCATATAGCCGATCTCCCCATCGTGCGAACCGAAGCCTATATGCCCTACATGGATAGTAAGGAGCAGTCGCCTTTGCGCTATTTCCTCTCACAGCCACCCCTCCGATGGGCCGTGACGTTAGCTTTCATTACTGTCTTGGTATTCATGGTCTTCACTGCCAAGCGGCGCCAACGCATCATCCCCGAGGTGGAGAAGCCGAAGAACAGGAATCTGGAGTTTGTGAAGTTGATCGGTACGCTGTATTATCAGAAACACGATTACCGTGATCTGGTGCTGAAGAAATATGCTTATTTCACGGAGGAGATGAGAAGGGTGCTGCATGTGGATCTCACCGATAGAAGTGAGGACCAGCGCACTTTTGCGGTTATTGCATCTCAAACCGATATGGAGGAACAGGAGGTATCGAAACTGGTGAATACGTTACGAAAGCTTGAAGAGGAAGAGCTGAATGTGAGTCGTGCCACCATGGAATCGCTAATCAATCAAATATCTACTATATGGAAGAGAACCAATCAAGAACCGACCTCACCCAGTTCGCAGAGAAGGTGAGGATGCTGAAAGAGAGTATCGCCAAGGTGGTGGTAGGACAGGAGCAGACGGTTGACCTGCTGCTTACGGCACTCCTTGCCAATGGTCATGTGCTCATAGAAGGTGTGCCTGGCGTGGCCAAAACACTGCTGGCCCGTCTGATGGCCAAGCTGGTAGATGCCGAGTTCAGTCGTGTGCAGTTCACACCCGACCTGATGCCGAGCGATGTGCTGGGAACAACGGTATTCAATATGAAGAGTGGTGAGTTCGACTTCCACCCAGGTCCGGTCTTTGCTGATATCGTACTGGTGGATGAGGTGAACCGTGCTCCTGCTAAAACACAGGCAGCCCTCTTCGAGGTAATGGAGGAACGACAGGTGACTATCGACGGAAAGAGTCATCGTATGGGGGATGTCTATACGATTCTTGCCACACAGAACCCTGTGGAACAGGAGGGTACATATAAGTTGCCTGAGGCCCAGACCGACCGTTTCATGATGAAGATCACCATGGGCTATCCTTCCTTGGATGAGGAGGTGGAGATCCTGGAGCGCCATCACCGCAACAGTGCACTGACACGGTTGGAACAGATCGAGCCGGTGATTACCAAGCAGGAACTGCTAACGATGCGTCAACAGATGGAGCAGGTGGTGGTGGATCCCTCGCTCTTGCGCTATATCGCCCTGATTGTTCAGCAGACACGTAGCAGTAAGGCAGTGTTCTTAGGGGCTTCGCCGCGTGCTTCGGTAGCAATTCTGCAGACGGCTAAGGCTATGGCGATGATTCAGGGGCGTGACTTCGTGACGCCTGAGGATATTCAGTTCGTCACTCCTTCTGTCCTGCAACACCGCATCATCCTTACCGCTGAGGCTGAGATGGAGGGATATACCGCCCTGAAAGTGGCGCAGCGACTGATTAACAAGGTGGAAGTACCGAAATAAGGAGAAACGTGTTTCTAGGTCGTAGGTTCTATATCGTATTGATCCTGCTGATCCTGCTGATTGCTGCAGGGTATCTGGCAGCACCGCTGTTCCATATCGGACGGTGGCTGCTATTGGTGTTCGTGTGCGTGACAATTGCCGAGGCGGTGGTGTTGTACCATCGTCATGGCATTGAGGCTTCGCGTCTTTGTGCCGACAGATTCTCGAATGGTGATGAGAACAAGGTAACACTGCAGGTAATGAACCATTATGCCTTTCCTGTACATGTGGAGGTGATCGATGAGGCTCCCGTGGTATTCCAGCGAAGGGATGTGTACTTCAGGGAGAGGATTCCCTCGAACGAGGAACAATCGATTAGCTATACCCTCCGACCAGTTAGTAGGGGCATCTATTCCTTCGGTAGAATCAGGGTGTTTGCCACTACCGTCTTGGGCTTGGTGCAACGTCGCTTTACTTGTGGCGAACCTGTTGAGGTAAAGGTATATCCATCGTATCTGATGCTGCGGCAGTATGAGCTGATGGCTATCAGTAACAACCTGCAGGAAACGGGTATCAAACGCATCCGTAGGGTGGGGAACCATACGGAATTCGAGCAGATCAAGGATTATGTGCAGGGGGATGACTACCGCACCATTAACTGGAGAGCCACGGCACGCCGTCATCAGCTCATGGTGAATATCTATCAGGATGAACGGTCGCAGCAGGTGTATAGTGTCATTGACAAAGGACGTGTCATGCAGCAGGCCTTCAAGGGAATGACACTGCTCGACTATGCCATCAATGCTTCCTTGGTACTCTCGTATGTGGCGATAAGGAAAGAAGATAAGGCTGGATTGATCACCTTTGCCGACACTTTTGATTCTTTTGTACCCGCTTCACGACAATCAGGACATATGCAGACGATGCAGGAGACGCTTTATGCGCAGCAGACCGTCTTTGGCGAGACCGATTTCTCTGCGCTCTGTGCCCATGTCAACAAGTATGTCAGCAAACGCAGTCTGATGGTCATATACACCAATTTCATGGGAGTGGTGAGTCTGAAACGCCAGCTTCCCTTCCTTCAGCAGCTCAACCGCCGACACCGTCTGCTGGTAGTCTTCTTTGATGATATGGAGTTGCACGACTATATCAGTACCCCGGAGGAGAATACGGAGTCTGTCTTCCAGCATGTCATCGCCGAGAAGTTCGTCTATGAGAAACGACTCATTGTGAACATGCTACGTCAATACGGTATCCTCTCCTTGCTGACCACCCCCGATCAACTGACCGTTCAGGTCATCAACCGCTATTTGGAGATGAAGAAGCAGGGTCTCCTGACCTAACCACCCCTTGCTACTACAACGATTTGCTGAAGCTTATATCCGGACGAGAAATGTCTGTAATCGCGTTAAATCGTATTAACAAGGTATGTTTTTCGTAAAAAGCGTTTCGTATGTGGGAATTTATTGCTAATTTTGCACGCAATAAATTTTCAAGTAGTATATGGCATCATTTGTTGCAGATAAAATTGTGATGGACGGTCTGACATTCGATGACGTCCTCTTGATTCCCGCTTATTCGGAAGTACTGCCCAAGTCGGTAGAGTTGAAAACCAAGTTCTCGAGGAACATCGCACTGAACGTGCCGTTTGTAACGGCCGCGATGGATACGGTGACCGAGAGCAGTATGGCTATTGCCATTGCCCGTGAGGGTGGAATCGGTGTGATTCATAAGAACATGTCTATTGAGGCACAAGCCCGTGAAGTGGCTATCGTGAAACGTGCCGAGAACGGTATGATCTATGATCCCGTAACCATTCGCAGAGGTAGTACGGTGGCCGATGCCCTGGCTATGATGGCAGAGTATCATATCGGCGGTATTCCCGTGGTGGATGATGACAACCATCTGGTGGGTATCGTAACGAATCGTGACCTGCGTTTTGAGCGCAGACTGGATAATAAGATTGACGATGTGATGACTTCGGAACATCTGGTGACGACACATCAGCAGACTGACCTTACGGCAGCTGCCCAGATTCTGCAGGAGAACAAGATCGAGAAGTTGCCCGTGGTGGATAAGGACAACCGGTTGGTGGGTCTGATCACCTACAAGGATATCACCAAGGCAAAAGACAAGCCCATGGCCTGCAAGGACGAGAAGGGTCGTCTTCGTGTGGCTGCCGGAGTGGGTGTGACGAACGACACCCTGGAACGTATGCAGGCACTGGTGGATGCAGGTGCCGACGCTATAGTGATAGATACGGCACACGGTCATTCGAAAGGAGTGATCGAGAAACTGCGTGAGGCTAAAATGTCGTTTGGTAATATCGACATCGTTGTAGGTAATGTGGCTACAGGCGAGGCTGCCAAGATGCTGGTAGAGAATGGAGCCGATTCGGTGAAGGTGGGTATCGGTCCGGGTAGTATCTGTACGACTCGTGTAGTTGCCGGTGTGGGCGTTCCCCAGCTGAGTGCCGTCTATGATGTCTATAGTGCTTTGAAGGGAACGGGCGTTCCCCTGATTGCCGACGGCGGTCTGCGCTACTCTGGTGATATCGTCAAGGCATTGGCAGCAGGCGGCTCCTGTGTGATGATAGGCTCGCTGGTTGCCGGAACCGAGGAGAGTCCTGGCGATACCATTATCTATAACGGACGAAAGTTCAAGAGCTACCGTGGCATGGGCTCTCTGGAGGCCATGGAACAGAAGCACGGCTCGAAGGACCGCTATTTCCAGGGCGATACGAAGGATGTGAAGAAACTGGTGCCCGAGGGCATCGCCGGACGCGTTCCTTACAAGGGAACGGTGCAGGAGGTGATTTATCAGATGACGGGCGGATTGCGCTCAGGTATGGGCTATTGCGGTGCTGCCACCATTGAGGATCTCCATCAGGCGAAGTTCACTCGTATCACCAATGCTGGTGTGAACGAGAGTCATCCGCATGACATCACGATTACCAGTGAGGCTCCGAACTATTCGCGGCCTGAATAAACGATTGTAAGAATACAAAATATGAAGACAAGACTTATTGTGGCCTCCATGCTCCTTACGGCGGCTGTGGCTAATGCACAGAACAACGACGACCCGACAATCATGACGGTCAACGGACAGTCTGTGCCGCGCTCAGAGTTTGAGTACTCTTATAACAAGAACAACTCGGAAGGCGTGATTGATAAGAAATCGGTGGATGAGTATGTAGATTTGTTCGTGAACTATAAACTCAAGGTACAGGCGGCAAAAGATGCACGACTCGATACGCTGACGTCGTTCAAGGATGAGTTCGCCATGTATCGCGACCAGCAGATTAAACCTTCGTTCGTGACCGATGAGGGAATGCTTCGTGAGGCCCAGAAGGTGTATAACGATACGAAGGAGTCTATCGGACCAAGGGGTCTTATCATGCCGGCTCATATCTTGATGCATGTGGAACAGCAGGCTCCCGCCGAGGAGATGCAGAAAGCCAAGGTGCGTATCGACTCTATCTATACTGCGTTGAAGAACGGGGCTGACTTTGCCGATCTGGCCAAACGATTCTCTCAGGATCCGGGTTCGGCTGTCAATGGTGGTGCGCTGCCTTGGATAGGACCGGGTCAGACGGTTAAGGAGTTCGAGGATCAGGCTTACGCTTTGCAGAAAGGTGAGATGAGTCAGCCGTTCCAGTCACCTTACGGCTATCATATCATCCTGATGAAGGATCGCAAGCAGTTGGAGCCGTTCGACTCACTGAAGAATGATATCTTTGCCTTCCTGGAGCGCAGGGGCGGTCGTGAGCACGTTGCCGATCGGGCCATCAAGGAAATGGCTCAGGAACAAGGCATCAGCACAGCCCAGCTGTTGGAGAAACGCGCTGCGGAGATGTCGGCTAAGGATATGGATTTGAAATACCTCATCCAGGAGTACCATGATGGTCTCCTTCTCTATGAGATCAGTAACCAGACCGTTTGGGACAAGGCTGCCAAGGATGAGTTAGGACTGGCGAACTATTTCCAGAAGAACAAGAAGAAATACGGCTGGGATGAGCCTCGCTATAAGGGTATCGCCTACCACGTAAAGGATAAGGCGGATGTAAAAGCAGTGAAGAAGAGTGTCAAAGGACTGCCGTTCTCTCAGTGGGCTGATCAGTTACGTAAGACATTCAACAACGATTCCATCATCCGTATCCGTGTGGAAAAAGGTATCTTCAAGAAGGGTGATAACGCTGTAATCGACAAGATGGTATTCAAGAAGGATACTACAGTGACGTCGCTGCAGGACTACCCCATTGATGCGGTGTATGGAAAACTGCTGAAGAAAGGACCGGAGGAGTATCAGGATGTACGTGCCCTTGTGGTGGCCGACTACCAGGAGGAACTGGAGAAGGCCTGGGTGGAAGATCTTAGGAAACGCTACTCTGTTGTCGTTAATAAAGAAGTGTTGCAAACGGTCAATAAACATTAGACCATTAAAGTAAGAATATGAACATATCAATGAAGATAGCTGTGTCGGTGGCTACTGTCGCCATGGTGGGAATGAGTCTCCATGCAACCCTGCCTGGTACAGCTCGCTCATGGACATCAGATAGTGACTCAACCGCGAACCAGAGACCTGTCAAGGTGGTATCCATACCTGAGTCGAGCATCATCGATGAGGTGATATGGGTTGTGGGCGATGAGCCGATCTTGAAATCAGAGGTGGAGGCTATGCGTCTGCAGGCTGAAGAGGAGGGCATTCGATGGACAGGTGATCCTGATTGTGCCATTCCTGAGCAACTCGCCTTGCAGAAACTCTATCTGCATCAAGCTGCCATAGACAGTGTGGAGGTGACGGAGTCGGAGGTCATGCAAGAGGTTGACCGTATCATCAATCACTGGATACAGGGCATTGGTAGTAGGGAGAAACTGGAGGAATACCGTAAGCAGAGCATCACGGAGATGCGACAGGAGATGCGTGAGACCTTCCGTGACCGACTGATGATCGATAAGATGAAGAGACAGTTGGTGGAGGATATCAATGTGTCGCCTGCGGATGTGAGAAGGTATTTCAATGATTTGCCTGAAGATAGTATTCCTTTCGTTCCTACGGAGGTGGAGGTGGAGATCCTGACAAAGACACCGCGTATTGAACAGGAAGAGATTAACCGCGTGAAGAATGAATTGCGCAGTTATACAGATCGTGTGACAAAAGGGGAGACATCGTTTGCCACTCTGGCACGACTCTATTCGGAGGATCCAGGCTCTGCCCGACAAGGTGGTGAGATGGATTATATGGGACGAGGTATGCTCGATCCTACCTTTGCTAATGTAGCCTTTAACCTGACCGATCCTAACAAGATTTCCAAGATTGTGGAAACGGAGTTTGGATTCCATATCATCCAGCTGATCGACAAACGTGGAGACAAGATCAAGTGTCGCCATATCCTGCTGAAGCCACAGGTGTCGCCAGAAGCCATTGAGCAAGGTAAGCAACGCCTTGACTCTATTGCTGCTGACATCCGTGAAGGGAAGTTCTCCTTTGAGGATGCAGCCTCGGCTTTGTCGGATGACAAGGATACGAAAAGTAGTAAGGGCTTGATGGCTAACCTTACTGAAGATGGCCGTACAACCTCAAAGTTCCGCATGCAGGACCTGTCTGCGTTCTCTACTGATGTAGCACGCGTGGTAGATACCATGAAGGTGGGTGAGGTGTCTCAGGCCTTCCAGATGATTAACTCGAAAGGTAAGACAGTGTGCGCCATTGTCAAACTGAAGAGTAGGGTGGAAGGACATCGTGCCACGATTACTGAGGACTTCCAGACCATGAAGAACGTGGTTCTTGCTCAGCGCAGGGATGACTTCCTGAAGGAATGGGTCAAAGACAAACTGAAGGATATCTATGTAAGGATGAACGACCGTTACAAGGATTGTCAGTTTGAATACGAGGGCTGGATCAAATGAAGATGAAAGGATGGTTGGAACAGTTGCTGAGCGGGCACAGGACCATGATTGTTGTGGTGCTGTGCCTGTTCGGTCTGTGTCTGGCTGAATCTCATCAGGCTCCAGTAAAGAAACGTCGTCCCAGGACAAAAACGGATGAACGTATATACTTGGTTCATGCCAACGAGTTGAGCTATAATCGTTTCGGACCCAAACCCGATGCACAGTTCCTGAAAGGGAAAGTGCAGTTCAGACACAAAGGTGCTACCCTGTCGTGCGACAGTGCTTATTTCTTTGAAGCTTCAAACTCTTTTGAGGCTTTCGGACATGTAAAGATGCGACAAGGAGACACATTGACGTTGAATAGCGACTATGCCTATTACGACGGGAATGACCAGTTTGCTAAGGCTCGTCGAAATGTCGTGCTTACACATCGTGCAACAAAGCTATATACAGATAGTCTGGATTATGACCGTTTGTACAGCTTCGGCTATTTCTTCGAAGGAGGAAAAATGGTTGATAAGAAGAATGTGCTGACCAGTGACTGGGGTGAGTATCATACCGACTCGAGAGAGGCGATCTTCAACTACAACGTGAATCTCAAGAACCCTAAATTCCTGCTGACTACAGATACGCTGCATTACGATACGAGAACGTCTATTGCACATATCGTAGGACCTTCCACCATCACTTCTGGCGAGAGCGTGATTAAATCTACATCGGGGTATTATGATACCAATAAGGAGAATGCTCAGTTGTTTAGTAGGACAACCATTGTGAACAAGGAAAAGGAGATTACGGGCGATAGTCTATATCACGACGACAGAAAGGGTATCAGTGAGGGCTTCGGTAATGTGATCTATACCGACAGGGTGAATAAGAATATGATGTTCTGTGATTATTTCTGGTATAACGACAAGACAGGTTATGCCTATGCCACCAAGCGGGCTAAACTTGTGGATTATTCACAGAAGGACACCTTGTATGTGCATGGCGACTCCATCAAGATGTATACGTATAACATCGATACAGACTCGGTTTGGCGGAAGTTCCATTGCTTTGACAAGGTGAGGGCGTATCGGGTGGATGTGCAGGCAGTGTGCGATTCGTTGGTGTATGATACCAAGGACTCTTGTATGGTGATGTATAAGGATCCGATAGCATGGAATGAGAACCGTCAGCTGCTGGGTGAGGTAATCGAGGTGTTCATGAAAGATTCAACCATTGATAAGGCTCATATCATCGGTCAGGCCTTGTCTGTGGAGCAGATCGACAACAAGGATCATTTCAATCAGATATCTTCCAAAGAGATGTATGCCTATTTCCGTGATAAAGCCGTTTATCGCAGTGATGCCATCTCTAACGTGCAGTCTATCTATTATCCCATCGATGACAAGGACAGTTCGTTTATCGGACTGAACTATGCGGAGACGGATACCATGCGGATGTACTTACAGGACCGTAAGCTGCAGAAGATTTGGATGCCGACAGCGGAATGTACTCTCTATCCCATTACACAGATTCCGCCAGGAAAGACAAAACTGCGAAACTTTGCATGGTTTGATTATGTACGCCCTATGAGTCCTGACGACATCTTCAATTGGCGCGGCAAGGCGAAAGGGTCGGAAATGAGAATCCTCGAACGGCATGCTGCACCCTTACAGAATCTATCTGATTTTTCTGATGACAAGAAAGATGCGTCTCCTCCCCCTGACGCTCTTCAGACAACGGAAGAAGCACAAAAGGAGGATGACTGATGATGGGATTCTTCAAGCAGCCAAAGCCTCGTCGCTTCTCTCATCCTTACCAATATGTGGATGAACGGAAAGAACGCATCAAGGAAATAGAGATGCGGGCTAAAAAGGAGTTGGGAATGCAGGATCAGGAATCGTTGACAGGTGCAACAGTTAAAGGGTCTTTCCTGCATGCCGCTAGTCATACAACTCAGCATATATCGAAACGTAAAGCAGGATCATGGTACTCGGAGGCAGGACTTTTGGTGTTGCTGATCATTATATTGATAGTAGTAGGTGTAGTCTTAATCTATTGAACATGTCGGATATCATACAAGTCTTACCAGACAGTGTAGCCAACCAGATCGCAGCCGGAGAAGTGATTCAACGACCAGCTTCAGTAATCAAGGAACTGGTGGAAAACGCTGTGGATGCAGGTGCTCAACATATCCAGGTGATTGTTGTGGATGCAGGAAGAACATCAATCCAGGTGATTGACGATGGTAAGGGTATGTCTGAGACCGATGCGCGTCTTTCCTTTGAACGACACGCCACCTCGAAGATCCGCTCGGCAGATGATCTCTTTGCCTTGCACACCATGGGTTTCCGTGGTGAAGCCTTGGCAAGTATTGCTGCTGTGGCTCAGGTGGAGCTGAAAACCAGAAGGGCAGAGGATGAGTTGGGAACAGTTCTTTCGTTGTCAGGGAGTAAGGTTATGGGACAGCAGCCCGTAGCTTGTCCCGTAGGCAGTAACTTCTTGGTGGAGAATCTGTTCTTTAATGTACCTGCTAGAAGGAAGTTCCTGAAATCGAATGCCACGGAACTGAACAATATCCTGACGGCTTTTGAACGTATTGTACTGGTAAACCCGCAGATAGGGTTTACGTTTCATAGTAACCGTACGGAATTGTTCAATCTGCGTCCATGTGCCTTACGACAGCGAATCATTGACGTTTTCGGTAAGAAACTCAACCAAGACCTATTGCCATTAGAGGTGGAAACAACAGTTTGCAAGATCCATGGCTTTGTGGGTAAACCCGAATCAGCAAAGAAGAAAGGAGCCTATCAGTTCTTCTTTGTCAACGGTCGTTACATGAGGCACCCTTACTTCCACAAGGCTGTGCAGAACGCTTTCGAAAGATTGGTTCCTACAGGCGAGCAGGTTCCGTACTTTATATATTTCGATGTTCCTGCAGAGGATATAGATGTAAATATCCATCCTACAAAAACAGAGATTAAGTTTGAGAACGAACAGACAATTTGGCAGATTCTGATGGCTGCGGTAAGAGAAGCCGTGGGGAAATTCAATGATGTACCCTCGATAGATTTCGACACAGTAGGTAAGCCGGATATTCCAGTGTTCAATCCGTCGTCAGAAGCTGTAGAGAAGCCTCATCTGCGTGTGGATCCTCAATATAATCCGTTCAAGCAACAGACTCCTGTATGGAAAGGTGCTCCGGTGAAGGATTGGGAGCAGCTCTATGAAGGTCTGGAGCGGCAGGAACCTGAGCAGACGAACCTCTTTCAGGCGTCCTCGCAAGATCAGGATCAGGAAGTGGCTACGGAAAAGTCGCAGAATCACTACCAATACAAGGGGTGTTATATCATGACGGCGGTGAAATCAGGATTGATGATTATCGATCAGCATCGCGCGCATGTACGTATTTTATATAATCAGTACATGCAGTTGTTCAAGAATCATTCCTCCACATCGCAGAAAATGTTGTTCCCGGAAGTTGTGCAGTTTCCTCCCTCAGAGGCAGTCATACTCGAAAAGGTGATTCCTGAGATGGAACATTTGGGGTTTGAACTGACGAACTTGGGTAACTGCAGCTATGCCATCAATGCTGTTCCAACCGGACTCGACGGGGTGAATATGGTGAACTTAGTACAATCAATGGTGGCCACGGCAGTGGAGCAGGGGAAGAATATGAGTGAAGAAATCCATCATGCTTTAGCCATCTGTCTGGCTCGTTGCGCGGCAATACCAAGAGGACAAGTCCTTTCGAACGAGGAAATGGAGGAAATCGTGAATCAGTTGTTTGCTTGTAGCGAGGTGAACTATACCCCAGATGGCAAAACGATACTAAACATCCTCAAACAGGAAGATATTGAGCGTTTATTTTAATATGTAATGACAAAACGGTCGGAAATGAAGAAAAATGTGCGATTTTTTAAGTTTAATTGCACATTTTCTTAAAAAAAGTATCGCGATATTGAAAAAAAACATTACCTTTGTACGCAAAATAGACTGGATTCTTAAGAATTTATTATTATTGAAGTTAAAATATCAGGTTTATGAAAAAGATTTTAATGCTTCTTGCTGTCGCTAGTTTTTCAACGGCAGTAATGGCTCAGGAGGAAACGACTCCTGTATTGAAGGATGGATTTGTGATGAATTCATTCTGGAGTAATTGGTTCGTAGAAGCAAATGCTTCTTATACAGCATTCTATTCTAACGAGGAGAAGTCTCTTGGTTATGCAAAGAGTCCGTTAGAGCACTTCCGTCGCAGCTATGGCCTGTCATTTGCTATCGGTAAGCGTTTCACTCCGGTTCTGGGTCTTCGTACAAAGATCTCAGGTTTCTGGGGAAAGAGCGTTCTCGGCAAGTATGGTAAAGGTTATGGCGATATGCGTGTTGGTGAAACCTCTATTCCTGGTGATGAGTACTGCAATGGCATCAAGTACTTCAACCTGCAGGAGCAGTTCATGGTGAACCTGAGCAACCTGTTCTGTGGTTACAATGAGGCTCGCGTATGGAACGTTACTCCGTATGCTGGTATCGGTATGGTACGTAACTGCTCTTATAATACTTGGGAACTGGCATTCAGTGGTGGTATCCAGAACACCTGGAGACTGAACGACCGCTTCAAGCTGAATCTTGATTTGAGCTACAATATGTGTGGTGATGACTTCGAGGGTGAAGGAAATACATGGGGTGGTCACAACCAGAAGAACCACGATCACTGGTTCACCGCTGAGGTTGGTCTGACCTACAGCCTTGGTAAGGCTAATTGGGATCCCGTTCCCGATGTTGATGCTATCAAGCAGCTCAGTCAGGCACAGCTCGACGCTCTGAACGCACAGCTTGCTGATGCAAACGCTGAAATCGAGCGTCTGCGCAACCAGCCTGCTCCGGAGCCTGTGGAGACCGTTGTTACTCAGAGCGTGAAGGACTTCATCACTACTCCAATCTCTGTGTTCTTCAACCTGAACAAGACCGAGATTGCTGTGCTGAAGGACCTCGTAAACGTGAAGGCTCTTGCTAAGTTCGCTATCGAGAACGACCGTAGCATCCTCGTTACTGGTTATGCTGACAGCGCTACTGGTACTCCTGAGCACAACATGTGGCTTTCTGACAAGCGTGCTGAGCGTGTAAAGAACGAGTTGATCAACATGGGTGTGAAGCCCGAGAAGATCACAACCGCTCACTTCGGTGGTGTGGAGATCCTGACCCCGATCGACTTCAACCGTCGTGCAACTGTTCAGATCACAGAAGAATAATTTGACAACAAAACAAATAAAAAATCTGCATTCTGTTATAGGAATGCAGATTTTTTTGTATATTTGTACCCAAATCGGACTATTAATGATTTTAAGTGATGATTTGGAATGAAAGTATGGAATGCATGGATCGCGAGCAAATGCGAGAGATTCAGAGCATCCGATTGAGAAAGATGGCGGATTATGTATATCATAATACCCCCTTTTACCGTAAGAAATTTCAAGAGATGGGTCTGGAACCTGGCGATATCAAGAGTATTGATGATATCGTCAAACTTCCGTTTACGAATAAACTGGACCTGAGGGATAACTATCCTTTTGGGTTGGCAGCAGTGCCGATGAGCCAGATCGTAAGAATCCATGCCTCCTCAGGAACAACAGGCAAACCGGTTGTGGTTCTTTATACCCGTAAGGACCTTGCCATGTGGACAGAGAGTATATCGCGTGCCTTTACGGCCTATGGCGCCGCCAAAGATGATATCTTCCAGATTTCGTATGGCTATGGATTGTTTACTGGCGGACTGGGAGCACACGATGGAGCGACCAATATCGGAGCAAGTGTAATCCCCATGTCATCTGGAAATACGCAGAAGCAGATCACGCTGATGCATGATTTCGGCGCGACGGTGCTTTGTTGCACACCTTCGTATGCGATGTTCCTTGGTGAGGCTCTGCAGGAAAGTGAGTGGCCTCGTGAGGAATTCAAGATAAAGATTGGTGCCTTTGGTGCTGAACCGTGGACGGAAGAGATGCGTGGGAAGCTTGAGAGTACCTTAGGTATTAAGGCATACGACATCTACGGACTGAGCGAGATAGCGGGTCCCGGTGTGGGTTATGAGTGTGAATGTCAGAACGGAACGCACCTCAGTGAGGACTATTTCTATCCTGAGATACTTGATCCCAATACAGGGGAGCCGTTGCCTGAAGGATCTTTAGGCGAACTGACGTTTACGCATCTCACAAAAGAGGGAATGCCGCTGCTGCGTTACCGTACCCACGACCTGACAGCTCTGCACTACGATCGTTGTGAGTGTGGTCGTACATTGGTGAGAATGGATCGTATCCTGGGCCGTTGCGACGATATGCTGATCATCCGAGGCGTGAATGTCTTCCCGTCACAAATCGAAGCCGTCATCCTCAGTCTGCCCGAGTTTGAACCTCATTTCATGCTGACTGTCGATCGTGTGAACAATACCGATACCTCTGAACTGAAGGTGGAGGTGAAAGAAGAGTACTTCACTGATGAGATGGCACAGTTGGTTGGTCTTCAGAAGAAGCTGGAATCAGAGCTCCGCAGTGTCATCGGCATTGGCTTCAAGGTGCGCCTCGTTGAGCCGAAGAGCATCGAACGAAGTACCGGAAAGGCCAAGCGTGTATTCGATAACCGTGTATTTAAATAACAATTTACCTGATAATCAAATATAGAGAAGAATATGAAAGCAAAACAATTATCCGTTTTTCTGGAGAATAAAGGCGGTCGGCTGACTGAAGTAACCGATGTGTTAGGAAGTGCAGGCATCAACCTGTCGGCCATGAGTATTGCAGATAATAGCGACTTTGGCATTCTGCGTTGTATTGTTTCTGATCCTGATGCAGCGTATAAGGTACTGAAGGAAGCAGGCTTTGCCGTAAAGATTACTGACGTGATTGGCTTCACCTGTCCGAATACCAGTGGATCGCTGGCTTTGGTTCTGAAGTACCTTTCGGACAATGGTGTTTTCATCGAGTATATGTACAGCTTCGCTAATGGTGACGTAGCCAATATCGTAATCCGTCCTACCGATCTTGACAGTTGTGATCGTATCCTCGAAGAGAAAAAAGTGGATTTGATTGCTGCCAGCGACTTATATCGCTTGTAAGCCAACGTCAAACAGAGGGATTAAGTGCGCCACTCTCTTAAGAATTCTCTGGAGAATTTCTGAGAGAGTGACGTACTTTCTATAGGAAACTGCCATACTTTGCCCTCAAAAGTGCCATAGTTTCTACAGAAAATGAAAAAAACTTCGCAAAAATTTGGTGGAATAAAAAAAACATCGTACCTTTGCAGCGCTTTTCAAAACAAGGGCGTTTAGCTCAGCTGGTTTAGAGCATCTGCCTTACAAGCAGAGGGTCGGCGGTTCGAATCCGTCAACGCCCACCAAAACGACTTCCAGTCTCATGGCTGGAAGTTTTTTTTGATTAGCATAGAAAAAAAGAGGATGTGTTAGCAGGATTATCGAATATTATTGCTACCTTTGCAATCCATAGAATAAATACGTATAAAGACAGTGATGAATCTTGATGTTTTGACAGCCATCTCACCGATTGATGGTAGATATAGAAGTAAGACAGAGACGTTGGCAGGATATTTCTCAGAGTATGCGCTCATTCGTTACCGAGTACGGGTAGAGATTGAGTATTTCATTACCTTATGTGAATTACCTCTTCCTCAGTTGGCAGATTTCGACCAGACACTCTTTGGTCGTCTGCGTTCTATCTATCGTGACTTCACCGTGGCTGATGCCCAGCGTGTGAAGGATATTGAGAAGATTACCAATCATGATGTCAAGGCTGTCGAATATTTCATCAAGGAGAGATTCGATGAATTCTCAAAAGATGCTTCATGTCCTTCGCTCGACAAATACAAGGAATTCATTCATTTCGGTCTGACCTCCCAGGATATTAACAATACCAGTGTTCCACTTTCCGTGAAAGAGGCGTTGCAAGAAGCTTATATCCCGATGCTCAACGAGCTCGTGGAACAGTTGAAAGCGTATGCCGAGCAGTGGAAGGATGTGGCTATGCTGGCTAGGACGCATGGTCAGCCTGCCTCGCCAACTCGACTTGGCAAGGAGATTCAGGTGTTCGTTTATCGTCTGGAGGAACAGCTGGAGTCGCTGAGAAACATTCCTTTCACCGCCAAGTTCGGTGGCGCCACAGGAAACTTCAATGCCCATCATGTGGCATATCCGCAATACGACTGGCAGTCGTTTGGTAACCGTTTCGTCAGCGAGAAACTGGGTCTGAAGCGTGAGCAATATACCACCCAGATCAGTAACTACGATCAGTTGGCAGCTGTGTTCGATGCACTTCGCAGAATCAATACCATTATTATCGATCTCGACCGCGACTTCTGGATGTATATCTCGATGGAGTATTTCAAGCAGAAGATCAAGGAAGGAGAAGTAGGCAGCAGTGCCATGCCGCATAAAGTGAATCCTATCGACTTCGAGAACTCTGAGGGGAATATGGGAATGGCCAATGCCGTGCTTCTGTTCCTTTCTCAGAAACTGCCGGTAAGTCGTCTGCAGCGCGATTTGACCGACTCAACCGTATTGCGTAATATCGGTGTTCCTTTGGGACATGGCATGATTGCCATACAGAGCACCTTGAAAGGTTTGCGCAAACTGATCTTGAACGAGGAGAAACTGAAAAAGGATCTGGACGATACTTGGGCCGTGGTGGCCGAGGCTATCCAAACCATCTTGCGCCGTGAGGCTTACCCGCATCCGTATGAAGCGCTGAAGGCACTCACACGTACCAATAAACATATGACAGAGGAAGCGATTCATGCATTTATCCAGACACTGGACGTGAGCGACCAGGTGAAGGCCGAACTGATGGCTATCACCCCCGACAATTACACAGGAGTTTAACTTTGCCTAAGCGATTAGGCGTCTCTTTATTTCTATATTTATTATTATTGTTTTATCATTATCATTATTAATTATTATGTCAGAAGAATTAGAAAACAAAACTGAAGGAATGTCTGCTGAACAGACCCAGCAAGAGGGAAGCCGTGAGGGCTACCGTCCTACAACTGGCTATTCCAACTATCGAACACCGGGACGCAGTCCGCGTCCGCGTATTCACACTGCTCGTCCTTATGGCGCTAACAGGGGTAACAAAGAAGAGGATGGAGGATTCCGTCCGGAAGGTTTCGGAGCCGGCTTACAACAGGAAAGCTCGGCACAACGTTCTTACCGTCCTCGTAACAACTATGGCAATCAGGGAGGGTATCAGTCTCGTCAGGGTGGCTATAACCAGCATGCCCAGCAAGGAGGCTATCGTCCTCGTCCCAACTACAATAGCAATGAGGGTGAAGGTGGTTATCAGTCCCGTCAAGGTGGCTATGGTCAGCGTCCTCAGCAGGGCTATCGTCCCCGTCCCAACTTCAATGAGGGTGAAGGTGGCTACCAGCCTCGTCAGCAAGGTGGCTATGGTCAGCAGCGTGGCGGCTATGGTCAGCAGCGCGGTGGTTATGGTCAGCAGCGTGGCGGTTACGGTCAGCAGCGCGGTGGCTACGGTCAGCAGCGTGGTGGCTACGGTCAGCAGCGTGGTGGTTATGGTCAGCAGCGTGGTGGCTACGGTCAGCAGCGCGGTGGCTATGATCCGAATGCAAAGTATAGTTTGAAGAAACGTATCGAGTACAAGGAAGTGAACGTGGATCCCAACGAACCAATCCGCCTGAACAAGTTCTTGGCCAATGCCGGTATCTGCAGTCGTCGTGAAGCTGATGAGTTCATCCTCTCAGGTGCAGTTACAGTAAACGGACAGGTGGTAACAGAACTGGGTACAAAGGTGCTTCGTACGGATGAAGTGGTATTCCATGGCGCTCCTGTTTCTCTGGAGAAGAAGGTATATGTACTGCTCAATAAGCCCAAAGACTATGTAACAACCAGCGATGATCCTCAGCAGCGCAAGACCGTGATGGATCTCGTGAAGAATGTTTGTCCTGAGCGTATCTACCCGGTAGGTCGTCTTGACAGGAATACAACAGGTGTGCTGTTGCTTACCAACGATGGTGATCTGGCATCTAAACTTACGCATCCGAAGTTCCTGAAAAAGAAGGTTTACCATGTCTTCCTCGACAAGAACGTGGATCCTCAGGATATGGAACGCATCAAGGAGGGTATCGATCTGGAAGATGGTGAAGTACATGCAGATGCTATCGAGTATTGCAACGAGAACGACAAGAGTCAGGTGGGCGTGGAGATCCACAGCGGAAAGAACCGCATTGTTCGTCGTATTTTCGAGAGTCTCGGCTATCGTGTAGTTAAACTGGACCGTGTGCAGTTTGCCGGTCTTACCAAAAAGAACCTCCGTCGTGGCGATTGGCGATTCCTTACTGAAAAGGAAGTGGAAATGTTGCGAATGGGTGCTTTTGAATAATAAAGGTATATGAAAAGAACAAAGATCATCGATGCGCTCCAAAGCACCGATTATGGAAAGACAATTACTGTGATGGGATGGGTGCGCACGCACCGCAGTAGTAAGGCTGTTGACTTTATCGCCTTGAACGATGGATCAACCATCAAGAACATCCAGATCGTCGTGGATGCCGGTCATGTGGATGAGGCAACACTGAAGAGTATCACTACAGGTGCTTGCATTGGTGTAACAGGTACGCTCGTGGAGAGTCCGGCACAGGGACAGGCTTCTGAGATTCAGTGTTCGGAGATTACGGTATATGGCCTTTGTGGCAGCGATTACCCGATGCAGAAGAAAGGGCAGACTTTCGAATATATGCGTCAGTATGCTCACCTTCGCCTTCGCACCAACGTCTTCGGTGCTGTCATGCGTATCCGTCATAACATGGCTATGGCCATCCATACTTATTTCCATGAGCATGGGTTCTACTATTTCCATACCCCGCTGATTACTGCCAGTGACTGTGAGGGCGCAGGAAACATGTTCCAGGTGACGACCAAGAACCTCTATGACTTGCAGAAGGATGAAGAAGGGAAGATTATCTATGACGATGATTTCTTCGGTCAGCAGACTTCCCTGACCGTATCCGGGCAGCTGGAGGGTGAGCTGGGTGCTACGGCACTCGGTGCCATCTATACTTTTGGTCCTACATTCCGAGCTGAAAACTCTAATACACCCCGACATCTGGCTGAGTTCTGGATGGTGGAACCTGAGGTGGCTTTCCTGGATCAGGAGGAACTGATGGATTTGGAAGAGGATTTCATCAAGTACTGTGTACGATGGGCCTTGGAGAAGTGTAAGGATGACTTGGAGTTTATCAACAACAATAAGTTCATCACTCCGCAGCATGATCTGATTCCTCGTCTGGAGGGTGTGCTTAAGGAAGAGTTCGTTCGTTTGCCCTATACAAAGGGTATCGAGATTCTCCAGGAGGCTATCAAGAATGGCAAGAAGTTTGAGTTTCCATGCAATTGGGGTGATGACCTTGCTTCTGAACATGAGCGCTACTTGGTTGAGGAGCATTTCAAGAAACCGGTTATCATGACCGACTACCCTGCATGTATCAAAGCGTTCTATATGAAGCAGAACGAGAAGCAGGGTGAAGGATCGGTAGGTTATAAAGGTTGTGTGGCCCCAGGACCAACTATGCAGGGCACGGATGTGCTCTTCCCGCAGATCGGTGAGATCATCGGCGGCTCTGTCCGTGAAGAGAGTTACGATAAGCTGATGGGTGAGATTGCCAGTCGCGGAATGGAGACCGATAAACTGTGGTGGTATCTCGATACCCGTAAGTACGGATCTTGCCCGCATGCTGGCTTCGGACTTGGTTTCGAGCGCCTTATCTTGTTCGTTACAGGTATGCAGAACATCCGTGACGTAATACCATTCCCAAGAACGCCTAAGAATGCGGAATTCTAAGGAAATAGGCTATTTTTATTAAAAAGCTCCTCGTTTGAGGGGCTTTTTTGCTTAATTTATAGCGTTTTGGTGCGTTTTTTATGAAAAAAGTTTTGTAATTCGGTATCTTTTCATATCTTTGCACTGTTTTATTATGCAGCATAATAGAGAAAGTATATTACTCATGAAGATGATAAACAAATCAAAGATGTGGATAACCGTGCTATTGGCATTTGTGGCTAGTAGTGCATGGGGACAGTTGGCTCCGGAAAAGTACAAGTATTATCGAGTTCAGAACACATCAACCAAACGTTATGTCTCCGTGAGAGATAACGTAGGTTCTGTGAGTGTTTCAAAAAAGACAGCCGACGTGAAGGCTGTTGAAATGGTATCGGGGTTTGACAATGTGGTATCCGACCCGGCAACGATTATTGGTCTTACCGATAAGGGTGCTAACTATTACGACTTCTCTGCCCAAGGTACAAGAGTCAGTGATATAATCAAAAAGACAAACGTAATTATTAAGCCTGTTACCGATGATTCTTATTTGGTATATGTAACCTATAAAGGATCAGCAGGTGGAATGACTGGCTATGCAAATGCATATCTTACTGATCCCGGATCTGATATCGCGGTTGGCTACGCTGATAGTGAGTCAAGTGCTCGTAAGGGTAATGGAATCTGGTCCGTCATACCTGTTGCTAACGATGGCAGTAACTATTTCGGTGTCAATATGGATTTGAATGCCAATGGTAAGTATTACACTACACTTTATACAGACTTCCCTTACCAACTGTCGGAAGGTATGAAGGCTTACGTGGTTTCTGAAATCGATGGCGGCAAGGTGAACCTTGAGGATATCAGTCCTTATGTACCGGCTGAGACACCTGTGATTCTTGAAAGCGGTTCATCTTCAGCATCTGACAATAAACTGCAGCCTTTGGCAACTACGGTGAATTCATCTTTTACAGCAAACAATCTGAAAGGTGTTTATTTCAATCATGATGCAGGCGACAAGCATACTGTACGTACAGCATTCGCCAAGACGACCATGCGGTTATTGAACGTGAAGGATGGTGAGATTGTTTTTGTTGACGAGGGTGATGCCTATATACCAGCTAATACAGCTTATCTGAATGTGGCTTCAGGGTCTTCTTCCACCTTGACCATAGGCAAGATCTCTTCAGCTAGTTCAAGCATTCCAGGTACACAGGAAAACCCTGAAGACAAAATGAATCATGGTACAGCAACCGATCCTATCAGTGTCGCTGATGCTATTGCCAATGCTAAAGCTATTGGCACAGAGGCTTCTGCAAAGGATTTCTACGTAAAGGGTAAGATTTCAAGCATAAAGTTTGAGTATAGTGCTCAATATGGTACTGCCACCTATAACATTTCTGATGATGGCTCAACAGGAACGGTATTTACGGTTTACGGAAGCTACTATTTCGACAATAAGAGTTGGCAAGAGGGACAAACACAGATCGCGGTAGGTGATGAGGTGGTTGTTTGTGGCAAGATTATCAACTACAACGGAAATACTCCTGAGTTTGCTGACAAGAAGAACTATTTGGTCTCATTGAATGGTAAGACGTCTTCTGAGGTCGTTCCTGTAGAGAATCCTGAAGACAAAATGGATCATGGTACAGCTGCCAGCCCTATCAATGTTGCTGATGCGTTAGCTGATGCCATTGCCATTGGAACGAAAGCTTCCACAAATGACTTCTATGTAAAAGGCAAGATCAGTAGCATTAAGTATGAGTATAGTGCTGAGCATGGTACTGCAACCTATAACATTTCTGAGGATGGTACTGCAGGAACGGAGTTCACGGTATATAGCAGCTATTATTTCGACAATAAGAGTTGGCAGGAAGGGGATAATCAGATTGCTGTAGGTGATGAGGTGATTGTTTGTGGTAAGATTATCAACTACAATGGTAACACCCCAGAGTTCGCATCCAAGCAGAACTACTTGGTGTCTTTGAATGGTAATACTGCTACAGGTATCCAGGACGTAAGACTCTCTGAAACGAAAGGCGCTGTTTATAACCTTACTGGTCAGCGTGTAGGAAAGCCGACGCAGAAGGGTATCTATCTGATCAATGGAAAGAAAGTGCTGGTGAAATAGCTGGTACACCTTATTATATTAATGCGCGCACGCGCGTAACATTTAAAACAAAGAAGCCTATGGAGAAAAAAGGAGGAATGATTAAAATGAGTGGAAACGAGGTTAATGACTCGGGGCAATAATTGTGTGCACCTCTCAAAATGCGCGTAAATGCTGATGTTTTGCAGGAAATGCGCTCATATTAGGGGCTGAAGGTATATTAAATGTTAAATTTTGTTCCTTTTATGAAAAAAGATGGAGAATTGTTTGCGCAACATAATAAATAAGCGTATATTTGCACAAAATTATTGGCATCTCTCCGCTGGAGAGGTGTGAATTATTGAGAGAATTTAAGCATAAAGTATATATTTAGTTTAATTTAATTTTTTAGTCTAATGAAAAAGAAAATTTTTAGTACTTTGCTCTTAGTGGCCTTCGCACTGGCTTCTACGAGCATGTTCGTTTCTTGTAAAGACTATGATGACGATATTAGCAAGACTAATACCGATCTTCAGACTCTGAGAAATGAACTAACGAGTCTTATTAATGATTGCAAGACTACTTGTGCAACAGCACATGCTCAGTTCTTGACTCAGAAAGACTTGAATGGCTATGCTCTGAAGTCAGAGATTCCTTCTTTGGAAGGCTATGCTCTTCAGTCAGAGCTTGCCAACTACGTAAAGGCAGATGCAGCTCAGGCGGCTCTGGACTACGTCAATGCTCTTATTGAGAAAGGTGTTACTGCCGATGATTTGGCTAGCCTGAAGGTTAAGGTTGCATCTATCGACGATGCTCTTCTGAAGCTTCTTGGTGTTGACGATTTTGACAAGGCTGCAGCTGCTGCAGAGAACTTGAAGAACCAGATCGACGCTTTGAACCTTTATAAGGAAGCTCTCGAAAAAGAGGGCTATACCTCTGACAAAGTGGTTGAGTTGCTGAAGAAGGTTGAAGGTTGGAAGGAAACTGTTCAGAAGGAGTATCCTGCTGACAAGTTGACGGAAAAAGAAGTTGCTGACTTGAAGGAGCTTCTGAAGAATGCAAGCGATCATGTTGATCCGGTTGCCCCAGACCTCAACATCATTCAGTACATGATCGACAAGACTCTGGCTTCTCTCGTGCTGATGCCGAGCGACTATGTTGCTGGTCTTGCTACTATCGAGGTTCCCGCACTGTACTATCAGCCGGTGATTTACGTAAAGGATGCTAATACCAAGAAAGAGGCTTACTACTATATTGATAACAAAGGTAAGAAACTAGAAGGCCTTGACTGGCGTTTCGATGATGGTGCAAATGCTCCTTCTGCTACTGTTCCTACATGGGATGAGGGCTTTACTTGGAGCAACGAGTATAGTGGTTACGACTATAAGGGCGAAGGTTCTGATGCTAAGGGTAATCTGATCAACAACGGTGAAGGCACCATGCTGCCCACATTCCGTGCTATCGTTGAGAAGTACAAGGCTCTGAAGACCGCTCAGTTGGTTCCCAATGCTATTGCTAAGTATCATGTGAACCCGACTACTGTTAAGCTTAATGATTATAAGTTGAGCTTCTGGACCAATACAGCTGTTGTTACCGATGAGATCGAGTCTCGTAATTCAGGCTATCTGAACAGCATGGCTAATAACTTTGCTGCTCCTGTTAAGGAGAATGGTGCTGACTATGCAGTTACTGGTGGTATTCTTGAGGTTCCCTTCAAGATTAACAACTGGGAGAATTATGTTGAGGATCTGGTTTACTATGCAGACGGTGTTGCTATCAACAAGGGTACTAAGTCTAAGGTTGGTGCCGTACGCGACTCTGTAAACTTCATTGCTCTTCAGATGACTAAGGGTGACACTGCAACTATCACTTCTGACTATGCAGCTGTTGTTCCCGCTCTGATCCACATCAACGCTATCGCTGATAATGGTCCTGAGAATCCTGTTCTCGCTTGCCAGATGGAGAAGACTTATGAGGGTCTGTGGTACACAAAGAAGACTGAGGATGCTGGTCACATGTTCAAGTATGCTGAGCAGGCTATCGATAAGGATTTTACCCACTCTATTCCTTACAACAAGACTTTGGATATTTTACCGTTCGTTGAGACACACTTCACCTACATCGGTGTTCAGTCTGCATGGGCAAGCTACGACCAGAGAATGGATGCTGAGACCTTTAAGAAATTGGGCCTCCGCTACGAGTTCTCTATCGTAGAGTACGAGGATGGTAACCACGCAACTGGTGAGTCTCGTCATATCTCTATCGATGCTCAGAAGAATGAGAATGCTGATTTCGGTTATGACAAGGTTATCCTGACCCCGCGTTCTGTGAAGTACAACCCCAATGGTGTAAGCTTCGCTGACAAGTATGAGCAGCAGACTGCTACTCGTGAGGCTATCGACCGTGAACCGCTGATTAAGGTTGAGATTGTTGATCCGAACAACAATGTGCTCGAGGTTGGTTACATCAAGCTGTTGATTACTGACAACTACTATGTAGAGCCCGTTGCTCTCCAGATCGATGACGATTACTACATGAACTGTACAGCTGAGGGAGGCATCAAGTGGTCACAGGTTGAGGAGTCTATCCTTGCTAAGCTCGGTGAGAACGGTTACACCAAGAAGCAGTTCGAGGATGAGTACGAGATTGAGCTCGCTGCTACTCCGAATGCTAAGCGTTATATCGCAACTAAGAACCAGGATGGTACATTCTCTTATGCTGAGGATAAGAACCCGATCGGTGTTGTTACTTATACTAAGATCACTATCGATGATCCGAAGGATAAGCAGACTAACGTGATCAACTGGGCTGTTGGTGATGAGTATCAGCGTATCGCTGAGGCAATCACTGGTAAGAAGGGTGAAGAGGCTCGTGAGGCTCTGTTAGAAAATCAGGGTAACGGTATTGCTCCTAACGAACTTGTCACAACGATCCGCTTCGTGAAGAAGAACATCGATGACAAGTACAAGGATATGACCGCTATCTATGTAACGCTGAATATCCCTGCTCCTCAGGTACACTTCGCATACGGTGAGGTTCAGAAGAAAGACCTCTCTCACTGGTATGAGTTGAATAGCTACAAGCGTGGTTCTGAGAAGGAAGGTACAGCAATTGACATTCTCGAGAACGTTCCGACACCTGCTGAGACAATCCTCGCTAAGGGTGCTGTGACAATGCTTGAGACTGGTACTACAGGTGCTCCGACCTTCGAGTTCGAGCGTCCTCTCTATGAGAACTTCCTGAATGGTATTGTTACTATTAGCGTTGATACGAAGAAGTTCACTAAGTACGACTACACGAACAACAAGAACATCAGCTTCGAGTTCACACTGCCTGCTAAGGGTAAGAATGCTGAGTTCGATGCAAACAATGATGGTACTTGGAAGGTTAAGGGTATTTCTACTCATGAGTATACCTTGAAGCTGAGCGCAGATAAGAAGGCGATCATTGATGAACACGACTGCAAGATTGTTGAAATCCTTGATATCGACGGTCAGCCGTACATCCGCATGAATGATAATGATTGCGCTAATGATATCTTGAACTACACCGGACGTTACGACCAGGATGGTACAGATCTCTCTAAGGAGGGTACATCTGATCCGTTCTATCTGAACAATGGTGGTGACAAGGGCAAGGAAACCTTCACTGCTTATCTGAAGATCAAGACCAATGATCCTTGCTATGAGCTCTTGCTGAAGAGTCGCTTCTTCAACGCTAAGTTCCTCCGCCCAATTAACGTTTGGGGTAAGAAGGATGCTAAGGTTGATGCTAAGAATGAGGTTCAGTACATTCTCCCGACAGACCTCTTGACTGGTAAGGATTGGCGTGACTACACCTTGACACTTGACCGTGATCTCAATGGTGATGACAACTACGCCGATGGTACAATCGGATGGGACTTCTACAACATCTATGCAATCAGCACAGTTTATGATGAGATCTACACTGACCACGCTGCTGAGACTACCGTTCGTGATGCCGTTGCTAAGGCTCTCAATGATGGTACCAAGCTGTCACAGATCTTCAGCAATACTAAGTCTTCTCTGAACAAGGTTAAGGAGATTCCTGCTTTGAACGAGAATTACCTGAAGGTAACTGCTGCTGCTCAGTATGATGGTGTGAATATTGACAAGAAGCAGTACAAGACCGCTCCTCAGACTCGCATCGAGTATACTAACAACGGTGGTAACGTTCACGACTTCCATCTCTTCATTCCGGTTTACATCCAGTATGCTTGGGGTCATGGTCCTAACGGAACATTCAAGCACCTCAAGACCAATAACCCGAATACTCTGAAGGTTTGGACGATCGTAACAATCCAGAAGACAGAGGGTTCTGATGCTTCTGCTAAGAAGAACTAATCATCGATAGATAACCATCTATTAGATACATTCAAAGGGGTGTCAATCGTTGGCACCCCTTTTTAACAAAAAACAATTAAAATGAAAAAGAATCTGTTTTTCACCATTCTGATGGTCCTGACTCTTTGCATGGTCTGCTCCTGTGGTAAGAAGAAGAAAACGCTGGACGAGTATCGTGATGAGTATATTACGAAACCTGCTATTTCCCTCACGCAGTCTGACTCTACAGAGGTTAGGGCTTTAGTTGACAATTACCTTCAGCTTCTTCGCAACAATCAGTTTGAGGATGCTGTTGATATGCTCTACTATATGAATGGACCGAAAATCATTAAGATGCCGGACGAGCTGAAGAAGCCTCAGTTGTCTATGATCAAACGCTTCCGTGGAGTCAAGTATGAACTGGATCGAATTGTCTTTTCTCAGGAGTTAGACAATATAGCTTGCTATGTGGTTACGCTATTTGAGAAGGAAAAGAATGATCCTCGTCCAAATACGGCACAATTCTTTCTCAAACCAGTCCGCGTTGATGGTCGTTGGTATCTGACCATGGCCGATTCACAATCGGATAAGACCGGAACTCACGGCACATTAATTAAAAATTAATAATCAAAGTCTATGAAATTTTTCAGAACACTTTTGGCAGTTGCTTTGCTGGCAGCCAGCACAACTGCAATTGCACAGACACGCAAAGTGGTTGATCGTGTTGACCAGCGTGTAGAGAAGGTTCTTGATCGTCAGGATGTATCCTATCAGTTCAAGAGCCATGCATTCCTGGATCTTCAGGGTGGCGCACAGTATACTCTCGGTGAAGCTAAGTTCAAAGACCTGATCGCTCCTAACTTCCAGATTGGTTTAGGTTATCAGTTTACTCCGGTATTTGGAGCCCGCATTGCAGCAAATGGTCTGACAAGTAAGGGTGGTTGGAAGTCTTATGTTCTCGATGGTAACAGAAGAGAGAACGTTACTTACGACTTTAAGTACATTGCTCCTGGTATCGACTTCATGTTCAACCTGAGCAACCTGTTCTGTGGTTGGAACCCCGATCGTGTTTTCAATGTAACTGCTTTCTTGGGTGCTGGTGCTAATATCGTTACAGACAACGAGGATGCTGAGAATTTGTCTAAGGCTGGCTACAACATGCAGCACATTTATAGTGCCAACTCAACAAGTATTGTTGGCCGTGGCGGTCTGGAGTTCAACTTCCGTCTGAGCGATGCTGTGAGCCTGATGTTGGAGGGTAATGCCAATATCATCAACGACCACTACAACAGCAAGCACGCTGACAACCCCGACTGGTACTTCAATGCTCTGGCTGGTCTGCGTATCAACCTTGGCAAGAGTCGCAAGGCTATCGTTACTGATGTTTATCGTGATGTTGTTCACAATGACACAGTATGGAAGTTCATCGAGGAGCCCAAGAAGATTGAGCCGATTCGTCGTGACATCTTCTTCACCATCAACTCTATCGTTGTTGCTGACATCGAGCAGGCTAAGATCAAGGATATCGCTGACTACATGAACAAGTATCCGAAGGCTAAGGTAACCGTTAGCGGTTATGCTGACAAGGGTACTGGTAACGCTCAGATCAACGCTCGTCTGGCCGCTGGTCGTGCCGACGTTGTTGTTCGTGACCTGATTGAGAAGTATGGTATCTCTGCTGATCGTATTACCTACGACAGCTATGGTGACACTGTTCAGCCGTTCGCTGAGAATGACCTGAACCGTGTATCTATCTGTATTGCTAATCCCGAGTAATCAGAGGACTAATAAATAAATTATCCAAAAAGAAGGGGCATCGCTATTGTGATGCTCCTTCTTTCTTTATATGATATAGCTAGTATTACTAGTTATCTAGTGTTACTGGTTTTTATTCTGTGGGGTCTATGATAACACCATCTCGTAGATGAATGGTCCTGTCTGTGATACTTGCCAGTTCTTCATCGTGTGTGACAATTACGAAGGTTTGGCCGAACTTGTCTCGCAGATCAAAGAAGAGTTGATGTAGTTCTGCTTTATTCTTTGAATCCAAGCTACCGCTTGGTTCGTCTGCAAGGATAACGGCAGGATTGTTTACTAATGCCCTGGCTACTGCCACACGCTGCTTTTCACCTCCGGATAACTCATTGGGCTTGTGTGTGGCGCGATCGGTCAGTCCCATAAAGTCCAGCAGTTCCATAGCCCGTTTCTTTGCTTCACTGCGACTCTTCCCTGCAATATAGGCAGGAATCATGATATTCTCCAGTGCGTTAAACTCTGGTAGAAGCTGATGGAACTGGAAAACGAAGCCGATATGTGTATTGCGGAAATCTGACAGTTGGTTTTTACTCATCTTACTGATTTCCTTGCCGTCTATACAGATTTCACCGCTATCGGCCTTATCCAGAGTACCGATAATCTGCAACAGTGTTGTTTTTCCTGCACCGCTAGGACCCACGATGCTCACAACCTCTCCTTTGTCGATATGGAGGGTAATGCCTTTGAGCACGTTCAGATTTCCGAAACTCTTTCTTACATCTTTAATATCAATCATTTTTCTCTACGAATTAGACGAGTTTTCTTTTTCTCTACGAATTAGACTAATATTCTTTTCCTCTACGAGTTAGGCGAATTAGGCTAATTACTCTTCATTCTTTTCTTATTAGCGAACCAGTCGCGTATCTGCGTGTAAGCACTGAGCTGTTCACGTTTCTGTGGAGCAGCAAACGACATGCTATCCAAAGCCTCTCCGTATTGGTCTGGGAAGATAATCATCAGGTTCTGCTGATGATAGTGTTGTTTCAGTTCCTGTGGCATCTTCTCGAACACTGATTTATACGAAACCGTTCCTTTTCGCGCTGTCAATACCACCAGCAAGTGGTCATCATTTACCTGTTGTACTAGTTGCGGGAACTCGTTCCAGTGCCCCATTTGTTGGTAGTCGGCCCTGATATCAGGATAGATGTTCTGGATATACTGACTGATGAGCGATAGAGTGGACTGTTTGCTATGGAACTGAATACGACATTCCAGATTCTCAGCAACACGAGCAAGACGGTCAATCCAACGATGGAATCCCGGTTCAAACTCTGCTCTGCTTGGTACAGCTACCTGTATCCTCCGTATCGTATTTAAGGGCTGTGCAAGTTTAACGATGATAATCTGTCTGTTCAGTTCCGTGAACAAATCCTCGGTAAACATGCCCCAGAAACTATCTGATTCGGTGGTCTGCTCATGCATTCCCAAAATGACCTCACTCGCATCAAACTCCTTGAAGGCGTGCATGATGCCATTGGCAATGTTCGTAGCGATACGACTCTGAGTCTGCATCCGCACATCTGCCGCAGCCGCAGCCTTTGTGGCATGTTCCAGCAGTTCCTTTCCCAGTTTCTGGTTCTTTGAAGTATTCTTATCGTCTAATACAACGTTCAGACCAATCATCCCGCGGTTCAACCGTTCGTTTCTCATCAAGATGGCCAGGTTCACCAGTGTTTCCATGTTTTCGTGGTTCTTCAATGCCAATAAGATCTTCTCGTCATCACCCGTCTTTTCTTCATTTACAGGCGTGTCTTCCAACACAATCTGTTGCGAAGCCTTCTCAGTGACAATCGATGAGATGACGCAGGTAAACAGAATCATCATCACCACACCGTTCAGCATTTCCACATCCACCATGGCTTGTCCTCCCACCATCAGTTTCATACCCACCATGACGATGGCGATGGATCCAGCGGCATGCGCAGAGGTCAGACCGAACATCATGTGTCCATGCGACAAAGGCAGTCGGAAGCCGATGCTCGCCAGATAACCTGCAATCATCTTACCCACCGTACCGATTACCACCATGCAGCCCACGATGTATGCAGTATGCCAGCTCTCAAACAGCGCCCTGATATTAATGAGCATACCCACACCAATCAGAAAATACGGAATGAAGATGGCATTGCCGATGAATTCAATCCGTCCCATCAGCGGTGAAACACGAGGTATATAGCGGTTCAGAAGCAATCCTGCAAAGAATGCGCCGAACACCCCTTCCAGTCCGATGAACGATGTCATGGCAGCATTCAGGAACAGGATGGCCAGTACGAATATGAACTGTGTCACCGCATCCGCATTCCTTCGAAGGAACCAGCGCGTGATTCTGGGTATAACAAAGGTACCCGCAGCACAGTAGAGAAACAGCTTGACCAATATCCAAACCACCAGTACCGCCACGCTACCCAGTCCTTTACCCTGTTGATATTGTTGAACTACACCCACGAACAACGACAGCGATAGCAGGGCCAACAGCAAGGCAATCATACTTGCTCCTACGCTCAGACTTACGGCTTTATGGCGTTGCAGACCGTATTTACAGACTATCGGGTAGGCAATCAAGGTGTTCGAAGCCATGATGCAGCATAGCAGCAGCGTGGTTTCCCTCGAGTAGTTCATCAAATAGATTCCCGCAAAATACACAAGAATGAAAGGCATCAGGAAAGTAAGCAGACCGAAGATAATCATCCGCTTCATGTGTTTCTTGATTCCTTCCAGATCCATCTCCAATCCTGCCAGGAACATGATATAGTAAAGGCCTACCTGTCCGAACAGCTCAAAGGAGTCGTCGCGCTGCAGGATATTCAAGCCATATTGCCCCACGATGACACCAGCCAGTACCATACCGATGATGTGCGGAATACGCAGCTTACTCATAATCATCGGTGCGAACAGGATAATCAGCAGTACGATGAAAAATATCCATGTACTGTCGGTAATGGGGAAATATGAAGAAAAGTCAATCATTCTGAGTGCAAAATTACGAATTTTTCCATCAATTCTGCGTATAATAGTCCGAAAAGTTGTAACTTTGCAACCTAAAATCATAAACAAGTACAAAATGAAAGTAGCAATTGTTGGTGCCAGTGGCGCAGTAGGACAAGAGTTCCTACGTATTCTTGATCAGCGTAACTTCCCGATGGACGAGTTGGTGTTGTTTGGTAGCGAGCGTTCAGCCGGTAGAAAATACACCTTCCGCGGTAAGGAAATCGAGGTGAAGTTGTTACAGCATAACGATGATTTCAAGGACATTGATATCGCCTTTACCTCTGCAGGAGCAGGCACATCCAAGGAATTTGCAGAGACCATCACGAAGTATGGAGCAGTGATGATCGACAACTCCAGTGCTTTCCGCATGGATGATGATGTACCTCTGGTGGTTCCCGAGTGCAATGCCGCTGATGCCTTGAACCGTCCCCGCGGTATCATTGCCAATCCCAATTGTACAACGATTATGATGGTGGTATGCCTGCAGCCGCTCGAGCAGCTTTCTCATATCAAGCGCATCCACGTGGCCAGCTATCAGAGTGCCAGCGGAGCTGGTGCTGCAGCTATGGCAGAGTTGGAACAGCAGTATAGCGAGATCGTTGAAGGCAAGCCTGTTACCGTGAAGAAATTCCCGCACCAGCTGGCCTATAACGTGATTCCTCAGATTGATGTATTCCAGCCCAACGGCTATACCAAGGAAGAGATGAAGATGTTCAACGAGACTCAGAAGATCATGCATACCGATGCCAAGTGCTCAGCCATGTGTGTTCGTGTGAGTTCTCTGCGCAGTCATAGCGAGAGTGTATGGATTGAAACTGAGCGTCCTATCAGCGTAGAAGAGGCTCAGAAAGCTCTGGCTGCCGCTCCTGGCGTTACATTGAAAGACGATCCTTCCAACCTTGTTTATCCGATGCCGTTAGATACAGCTGGTTTGGATGATGTCTATGTAGGTCGTGTACGTAAGGATCTTTCCGATGAGAACGGCCTTACCTTCTGGCTTTCAGGCGATCAGATTCGCAAAGGTGCAGCCCTCAATGCCGTACAGATTGGTGAGTATCTAATTGAACAGAAAGACCTTCCCTGTTTTGCATAAGCATTCTCAAAACGGTCATATAAAACAATATCGCGTTTGTACGTAGGATACAAACGCGATATTGCTTTTTTGTGTCGACAGTTGGATTCGGACCAACGACCCCCACCATGTCAAGGTGATACTCTAACCAGCTGAGCTATGCCGACTTTTAACGGTGCGCCTAACAGGACTCGAACCTGCACGTCGTAAGACACCAGATCCTAAGTCTGGCGCGTCTGCCAATTCCGCCACAGGCGCATTCATGCAAAATGCGCTGCAAAGGTACAAAAAATCTGATTAAGTGAGAAGAAAACAAATGATTTTGTTTGCCTACCGTGATGTTTTTATTCAATAAGCGAGAGAACCGATAGTTTTTCCCACGCTGGGAATAAACCGTTCCCACGTTGGGAATAATTTGTTCCCACGTTGGGAATATTTCGTTCCCATGTTGGGAATCTATAGTAACAAGTCATTTGACCTGTTAAATAATATAAAATTCCTATTGCTGCTTATTCCTCTTTCATCATTTCTTTTTACTTTTGCATTGATAAACGCGTGCAAGTGTTCGGAGGAAGTGTCTCCATCATGCGGCGCGATGATTGTTAATGTTAAATTTAAGAATGAAAGACATGAAAATCTTCAGGCTTTTATGGTTGTGTACGATGTCGTTCTGCAGCAGTGCGATGTGTGCTGACGAGGTGTTTCAGAAGGTGAGATCTGTGGATGAACTCAATGAAACCGACGCATATATCATCTGTGATGAAAACAGCTCCTATGCTATTCGCAAGACGAACGGGAATTTTCTGGGCTTAATGAATATTCGAAAAGACGATCTGAAAGGCGACTTCCTCATAATCGACCCAGATAAGAGTGTGGTTCCCGATGAGTTCCGGCTGGTGTATGTGAAAGAAAACGTCTATTGTATCCAGTATGCCGTCAGCGGGGAGTACCTGTACTATGATGGCAGTAGCAACTATCTGCGCAGTAAGGTCATGTCAACGAGTGAAAAGAACTGTCAGTGGACCTTCAACACCACACCGAAAGGGGTAAGCGTGGATTGTGCCAACAGGAAAAACTACTTCATCTCTCCGTATGGTACCAAGTTCGGTGTATATACTCAGAAAAACGATCATATCAAGACCTGCCTATATAAAAAGGTGGCTTCCAAGGCGAAGCAGGTGGTTGTGGGCGAGGCTGGGTATGTATCCTTTGTGTCTCCAGCTAAAACAAATGTCATCGTACCTGATGGCTTGAAGGCTTATGTGGTGAGTCAGGCTTCCGCCGAAGAGGTCCTACTGACAACACTCAGCTGCATCCCGAAGAATACGGCGGTCATCTTACACGGAAAGTCGGGCACCTACTACCTGAGCTATGCGCAGAATGCAAGTGCTGTGGAAGATAATCTACTGAAGGTAAGTGACGGATCAGTGAAGGGCGATAGGCAGACCATCTATTCTCTTGCAAACATCGGAGGTGTTGTGGCTTTCTATCTGGTGGGCCAAGATGTCGTGATACCTGCGGGAAAGGTCTATTTGCAGATCAACCATCAACAAGCATCCCAGGCGAGATGTCTTACGATGCGTATGCATGAACAACTGGGAGTGGCAACAGGGGAAGATGAAAGATTAGAGATGAAAGATGCGAGAAGAGCGTTGCGATGGGAGGGACTGTTATTCAGAAACGGGAGGAAATACTTGATTAAACGGAAATAATACGATAGGACATACATGAAAACATACGTTCAACCTTGGATCTGTAAAGTGAAAGGAGAGACAGAAACAACGTTGCAATTACAGTCAGCTGAAAAGGTTCTGCAGGTATCGGAAACAGAGATTACCGACTCTAATCAGATCTTGTCGAAAGAGAATTCTCTATTCTTCGATCTTTGGGAGAATAGGGAGGAAGCGGATGGAGTGGAGAGTGAATGATTTACAGCTGTACCTGAATGCTCATATGTTGCGCGTCAAAGTGCAGACCGGGTCGGTTGAGGAACTGTCCCAGACTGCCATTGGAGGCTAACTCCTGTGGCGAACCGATAGCGATAGGCTGTTTCGGCTGCATGAGCCAGAGCGTGTCGGCCATCTGTAAGGCCAGCTCCAGATCGTGAGTGGAGAGGAAGATGGTCTTCTGTGTCTCCCTACTGAGCTTTTTCAGTAAGTGCAGGATATCCACCTTACTGGGATAATCGAGGAAAGCAGTAGGCTCGTCAAGGTAGATCACGGGTGTTTGCTGAGCCAAGGCTTTGGCAATCATCATCTTCTGTCGTTCACCATCCGAGAGTGTCTGCACCATCCGCTCACTCAGTTCCTTGATTCCTACCATCTGGATGCTTTGTCGCACCACTTCCTGGTCATCCTTGTTCAATCTTCCCCAAAAGCCTGTATAAGGAGCACGACCCAACGCCACCAGTTCGCTAACCGTCATGTTCTGCACATCAGGCTTGGTGGTTAGTACCACTCCAATCAGTCGGGCTATCTCACGGTCTGTGAGCTGGGCGAGATTCTTTTCGTCAACATAGATCTCTCCACTCAGCGGTGGTTGGAAGGCGCTGAGGGTGCGGAGCAGGGTTGACTTTCCCACACCGTTAGGACCGATAAGACAGGTGAGTTCGCCAGGACGGATCACCGAGGAGATATTCTCAGCGACAACCTTTTGGTTGTTCTTTTGCTGATAGCCTATGGAGAGGGAGTTGAGGGAAATCATTACAAATTGAAAATTGAGAATTGAGAATTGAGAATTGTGAATTGAAAGTTAGTGGGATGCTATAGTGTTTCGTACGAACTCGATGATGGAGTCAAGTCCGCGTACTGCATCTTCTTGCTTAAGCGCCACGGAATAGTCGGGTGCGATACCTCCTTCAGTACTCTGTTTGTTGATGTCGTACATCGGACAAGCTGAGAAGCGCACGCCCCAGCCGTTAGGCAGTTCACTACTGAAAGGCATTCCCGCACCACCGCCGGTATGGTCGCCAACGATGATGGCTCCACAGCATTTCATGTATTTCACGAACTCGTTCGCAGCACTATAAACCTGTCGGTTGGTAAGCACAAACACAGGCTTATGCCAGCGCACCCCATTGCTCGGCTTGAGGCGCTGCTCTTCCATTGCCGAGAAGTCGTTATGCCCCTTTCCGGTCTTGTGGCGCATGTAACCAACAAGAATCTCCTCATTGGTGAAACGCGCGGCCAGTTTCTCTGCTACTGACAGTAAACCGCCGCTGTTATTGCGGATATCAATGATGAGGGCCTGACAGGGTGCGAACTCTAACAATACCTGATCAATGTTCCCTGCCCCGAAGTCGCTTTGGAACGATGAGTACTGCAGGTAACCTACGTTATCATCGAGAATCTTGTACCGCAGGGAAGAAGCAATCTTATAGTCGGTTCCCAGATAATGGTTGATGAGCAACTCGTCGTAGTTCTCGGGGTAGTCCTCGTGCCACGACCAGTTGCGGGCCATGTCGAAAGAAGAGAAGATGTTCACATGACCGTCCTTCAGTTCCGACAGCATGTTGGCACATACCTCAAAGAGATGAGCATCACTCATGCCGGCATTCAGCTGCTTTTGGTACTTCGTATGAACCTCATCCCAGTTTACCCCTTTCTCATCGAAGAAACAGTAGTGCTCGTCCATGATCTTCCACAAAGCCTCGAAGTTTCCGTCAGGACTGTCGGGGAACTCCTCTTCGTCGATGCAGGAAGAGAGGAGCAGGGAGCATAGGGGGATGAGAAGGAAGAAATATCGGTAGCGTATCATGATTAACGGAATAAAGGTCGGACCAGTCCGATGAGTAACATATGTGAGTAGGTATGGTATTTCAGCTTGTTCACCTCCGACTGCTGGTAGTCGCCCAGATAGCCGATGCGGAAAGTGAGTCGCTTCAATGTCACATCGAGTGTGAGCTGTTGCCGCAGAGAGGGCGCACAGAAAGGTGTGGTGGGAACGATATTATGGTCGTAGTTACCACGAGAGAAGATCTCGTAGTAGCTCTGGCCGTAATTCGGACTGAACATCAGTCCCAACAGCGGGGCCGCCAGCTCATAGCGAAGGAACGATGGCTTGCGGAACAGCGGGAAACGCCAAACCGACATGACATCAGGACCGATATGCAGATAGGCACGGGCTTGTGCCGGGTTGTTGGAATTACGGGTGTTATACAGGAAACCAACGCCCCCTTCCGCTTGTCCGCCTGCCTCTATCCGCCAGCTGTCGTTCAGTTGCCAACCATGTCGGATGGCATATCCGACAGAGAAGAGTCCACCGAGTTCATTACTGTTATCGGCCCGCTGCGCAGCATTTTGAAACGCTACCGAGAATGTCGTCTGACTGTTCCATTTGGGGCGTTTGAGCCATTGGCGATGCGATTGGGTGAGGATGCGCAGTTCGGTACCTGAATACTTCTCAGGACTGATATAGGTATCAAGGATATTGGTGGAGCCGATTCCCACCATGTCAACCTTGTAGTTAACCTCCTGCGCCGTAGCAACCAGTGTGCAAAACGTGCAGAGCGTCCCTATGAACAACTTTTTATAACTCATCGGGGAACAAACTTAGTTGACCATCTTCTTCTTGGTAGATGTCTGATGGGGTAGAAGGGGTTTCCAGGGAATCCGAAGTTTCCGGTTCATCCCCTTCATCTGTTATTTCCGCATCTTCCGTATCTTCTGCATCCTCCGTTTCCTCTGGTTCAGGGAATCGCTGAGGTTCCAGTTCTTCGATACTACCGATAGTCCATGTACTGATGCGTTTTCCCTTTGCCTTGAAGCCCTTCACGGCGATGAACTGCTCCGCATCAATCTCCATCGGTTCGCGATAGGCATCGTTTCCACCAAAGACAACCTTGATGAGCGGATAGACCGTATCAGTAAGGATAATCAGTTGCGAGTTGGCATTCTCGCCCAAGAAGTTCTGCTTGCGCTTCGAGGCTTCAACCACAAACCGCTTGAGATAAGGGTAGCCCTGCTGGTCGGCATCATAGAGAACCACCGTCCACACCTTGTCGGGCTGATATTTCTCAATGCGCAGAATATTGTTCTCGTAGTGGTTCGACACATCGAAGTTCGTGAGGTAGAACTCACCGTTCTTCAGAATCACCAAGATCTGGTCGTCATCATGGAACTCCCCGAGGAATTGTCCGTGCTCATCGTAGTTCAACCGGTTGATATCGGGATCGAACCATATCTTCCTGCCGCCCAGCGTAGAGTGCCCATGACTCTTCAGTGAGATGCGGTGCACGGGATATTTCGTCAGCAGGTAACCTTTCGCATTCTTTCCCTTGATGAGCAGCTCACTGAAATCCTTGTCGATAAACAGCTTCTTCTTATGCACACTGGGTTCGAAGGTAATCTTGATAACCTCCGCCTCTCCGTTCGGGTTCGCCGTGAAATAGAGAACCCTGCTTCCTTCCTTTCCTTGGGTCAGGTCATACTCACGGTCGCGTGTCACACTGGTCACATTGAACCTCTTGATGAAATAGAAGCCCTTGCGCCCGTCGCGATACACCACGTTATAGATGGTACGACTGTCGTTCTTCTTGAATACCGCCAGGTAGATGATGTTCTTTCCCACGAAGATCTTGTCTGCCACGCGGATAATCTTATACTTACCGTCGCGGTAGAAGATAATGATATCGTCGATGTCGGAACAGTTGCACACGAACTCATCCTTCTTCAGTCCTGTACCGATGAATCCGTCCTGTCGGTTGATATACAGTTTCTCGTTGGCCTCGGCCACCTTTGTTGCCTCAATGGTATCGAAGTTACGGATTTCTGTAAGACGAGGATGGTCGGCTCCGTATTTATCCTTCAGGTATTGGAACCACTTGATGGTGACACGTACCATGTGCGCCAGTTTATCGTCGATATCGGCAATCTCGTCTTTCAAGCGGAGAATCAGTTCATCGGCCTTATCACTGTTGAACTTCAGGATTCGTGCCATCTTGATGTCCATGAGCTTGAGGATATCGTCCTTGCTCACCTCACGGATCATTTGCGGATAGTACGGTGTCAACCGGTCGTCGATATGCTCACAGGCAGCATCCATGGTTGGAGCCTGCTCGAACTTCTTGTCCTTATAGATGCGTTCTTCGATGAAGATCTTCTCCAACGAGCAGAAATGCAACTGCTCCAACAGCTCGTGCTTGCGGATTTCCAGTTCCTTCCGTAGCAGTCCCATCGTCCTGTCAACCGAATGGCGCAGCACATCACTCACCGTTAGGAATTGCGGTTTATTGTCCTCGATGACACAGCAGTTGGGTGAGATGTTGATCTCACAGTCGGTAAACGCATAAAGTGCATCAATGGTCTTATCGGAGGAAACGCCTGGTGACAGATGAACCTGTATCTCTACCTCGGCAGAGGTAAGGTCGGTAACGTGCTTCGCCTTGATCTTTCCTTTCTCAATGGCCTTCGTGATACTCTCGCACAAGGTGTTCACCGTCTTGGAATAAGGCAGTTCACGAATCACCAGCGTCTTGTTGTCGAGCTTCTCGATCTTGGCACGTACCTTCAGCAGACCGCCCCGCTGACCGTCGTTATACTTGCCCACATCAATGCTACCGCCAGTGGGGAAGTCGGGATACAAGGTAAATGGCTCCCCTTTCAGGTAGGCAATGGCCGCCTCACAGATCTCATTATAGTTATGCGGCAGGATCTTCGAGCTCAATCCCACGGCAATGCCTTCAGCACCTTGAGCCAGCAGCAGGGGGTATTTGGCAGGAAGGGTAATCGGTTCCTTGTTCCTTCCATCGTAGCTCAGTTGCCACTCAGTAGTCTTGGGATTGAAAACCACGTCGAGCGCGAACTTCGAGAGTCGTGCCTCAATATATCGTGGTGCCGCAGCACGGTCGCCCGTAAGGATGTTTCCCCAGTTTCCCTGGCAGTCAACCAACAGGTCTTTCTGTCCTAACTGCACCAGCGCATCACCGATGGAAGCATCGCCGTGCGGGTGGAACTGCATGGTATGTCCCACGATATTCGCCACCTTGTTGTAACGACCGTCGTCCATGCGTTTCATGGAGTGCAGGATGCGGCGTTGCACAGGCTTCAGACCGTCCTCGATATGGGGGACAGCACGTTCCAAAATAACGTAAGAAGCATAGTCCAGGAACCAGTTCTGGTACATACCGCTCAGGTGGTGTACGGCAGCCGCATCGAAGCGGTTTACAGGTTTGTAGTCGGAGTGACTGTCTTCACTCAGTGTGTCGTCGGATTCTATATTCTTGATTTCGTCGTCCATTTTACTCAAATTTAACGCAAAAATACAAAGAAATTTTGAAAAAAGCAGTAACTTTGCGCCAAATTTCGAAATTTTAGTAATTTATTATGGCACAGGAAGACGTTTTTAAGAAGATCGTATCACATTGTAAGGAATATGGTTTCGTATTTCCCAGCAGTGAGATCTACGATGGATTAGGCGCTGTTTATGACTATGGTCAGAACGGTGTTGAACTGAAGAACAACATCAAGGAATACTGGTGGAAGAGTATGGTACTGATGCACGATAACATCGTGGGTATCGACTCGGCCATCTTCATGCACCCCACAATATGGAAGGCCAGCGGACACGTGGATGCCTTCAATGATCCGCTCATCGATAACCGCGACTCCAAGAAGCGCTATCGTGCTGACGTGCTTATCGAGGATCAGATTGCCAAGTACGAGGAGAAGATCCAAAAGGAGATTGACAAGGCAAAGAAACGTTTCGGCGACAGCTTCGACGAGCAGAAGTTCCGCGAGACAAACGGTCGTGTACTGGAGAACCAGCAGAAGCGTGACGCCCTGCACGAGCGTTATGCCAAGGCCATGAACGCCATGGATCTTGATGAACTCAAGCAGATCATCATCGACGAGGAGATTGTTTGCCCCATCAGTGGAACCCGTAACTGGACTGATGTGCGTCAGTTCAACCTGATGTTCTCTACCGAGATGGGTGCCTCTGCCGATAACTCCATGAAGATCTACCTGCGCCCCGAGACAGCCCAGGGTATCTTCGTGAACTACCTGAATGTGCAGAAGACCGGTCGTATGAAGATTCCTTTCGGTATTGCACAGATCGGTAAGGCTTTCCGTAATGAGATCGTGGCCCGTCAGTTCATCTTCCGTATGCGTGAGTTCGAGCAGATGGAGATGCAGTTCTTCGTAAAGCCAGGCACCGAGTTGGAGTGGTTCCCCAAGTGGAAGCAGACCCGTATGGCTTGGCACCAGGCACTGGGCTTCGGTGCAGAGAACTACCGTTTCCACGATCATGAGAAACTGGCTCACTATGCCAATGCTGCTACCGACATCGAGTTCCACATGCCGTTCGGTTTCAAGGAGGTGGAGGGAATCCACTCCCGTACCAACTTCGACCTCTCCCAGCATGAGAAATATAGTGGCAAGAGCATCAAGTACTTCGATCCCCAGAGCAACGAGAGCTACACACCGTTCGTCATCGAGACATCTATCGGTGTGGATCGTATGTTCCTTTCCATCATGTGTCACTCCTATCAGGAGGAGCAGCTGGAGAATGGTGAGACCCGCGTTGTCTTGAAGCTGCCTGCAGCTCTTGCACCAACCAAACTCGCCGTACTGCCGTTGGTAAGAAAAGACGGTCTGCCAGAAAAGGCTCGCGAGATTATCGACAACCTGAAGTTCCACTTTAACTGCAGCTACGATGAGAAGGATACCATTGGTAAGCGCTACCGCCGTCAGGATGCAGTGGGTACACCGTATTGTGTAACAGTCGACTATGACACACTGAAAGACAATACCGTAACCCTTCGTTTCCGTGATACGATGGAGCAGGAGCGTGTGAACATCGATCAGCTGTTGGGCATCATCGAGGACAAGGTGAGCATCGCCAGTCTGTTGAAGAAGCTTCAATAATCATCAACGAGTATGAAGAAAACCACCTATCAAAGATTACTGGTGCTTGCATGGGCAGTGCTGATGGTACTGCCCATGGCATTGTTCACTTCCTGCAGTGAGAGTGACGAAGAGGTAACGGAGTTCGACAACTGGCAGGAACGGAACGACACCTATTTCAATGAGGTGTATAGCCGTGCAAAGGGCATCAACTCAGGTGAATGGAGAGTCTTCCCCAAATGGAGTCTCAATGCAGAGGTAGCTACGAAGGCAGAAGACTATATTGTTGTACAGGTCCTTGAGTCTGGCTCGGGCAGCGGTTGTCCACTCTATACCGACTCGGTGTCCGTCCATTACTCCGGCCGACTGATACCATCAGTTTCCTATCCGGAAGGGTATGAGTTCGACAAGAGTTGGATAGGTTCCTACCAGGCAGCGGTGTCAAAGCCTTATTCCGGAAGGGTTTACAGCTTTGTTGACGGATTCGCAACTGCTCTCCAGCACATGCAAGTAGGCGACCATTGGAAGGTGTATATTCCCTACCAACAGGGATATGGCAGTTCTTCTGGTAGCATACCTGCTTATTCCACACTGATCTTTGATTTGCGACTTGCAGGTTGTTATAAACCTTAAGTACCGATAAAAAGAAATGAGAAGTGGCCGTTTGGTCACTTCTCATTTATAAACTTGTTCTAAATCTTTCTTTTTTTTTATGTGGTATGACCGTTTTAGCGGTTCTGCATGTCATGGTCTAACCACATGCCTGTAATTGCGAAGACTGCAAACAGGGCGCACAATGTTGAAATACTCATGTTGTTACCCTTTCCTGAAATTTAATATGTTCAACTTCTATGTATAGTCCCGCCCTCACGGGCATCGTGTTATCCTTTATCCAACCTTTACTTACCTTAACTAAACCTATTTGATACTCTTTTTAACCTAAAACTAAAAACCTATGAAAACCTATGAAAAAACTATCGAACCTTTATACAATCTTTACCTTAGTAATTCTAATACCTCTTGATTTCGAGTGCAAAGATACGACTGTTTTCGCACACAGCAATGGATTTTTGCCATTTATTCCTTAAATATGCACTTTTCTTGATTTATGTCAAACACATTTATCCCTTTGAGGCTTAGTTAGTTCGGAAAAACTCAAAATACTTTTGGTTTTTCGCTCACTTAATCGTACCTTTGCAAAAGATGTCGAACAAGAAGAGTGAAGTGCTGTTGGGCATGATCCGTGGTGGACAGCCCATGACAGGCGGTCAGAAACTCAATCTGATCGTCCAGTTGAGTATTCCTTCCATCTTGGCGCAGATCACCAGCGTCATGATGTTCTTCATCGATCAGGCCATGGTGGGACGAATCAGTGTGGAGGCGGCAGCCGCCTGCGGACTGGTTGAGTCGAGCACCTGGCTCTGCGGTAGTATGACGAGTGCTGCCTCCATGGGCTTCTCCGTCCAGGTGGCACATTTCATAGGAGCAAACGATTTCGACAAGGCGCGCGATGTATTCCGCCACGGACTGCTCTGTACACTCATCTTCAGCTTGTGCATCATGGTGGCCGGTCTTATGATAGCGCCTCGTCTTCCTTATTGGCTGGGAGGAGGTGCTGATATTGCCGCTGATGCCACCACCTATATCTCGGTGTTCATGCTGGCAATACCTTTCTTCCAACTGTTCGGACTGTCAGGCGGTATGCTGAAATGTTCGGGTAACATGCGCATCCCGAGTATGTTGAGCATCATCATGTGCGTGCTCGACGTGACGTTCAACTTCATCCTCATCTTCATCTTCCATCTCGGTGTACTCGGTGTGGCCATGGGAACAGCCCTTTCCATCATTATCGTGGGAAGTGTGCAGACCTATTATGCCGTTGTCAAGAGCGACAAGCTGGCCTTGATGAAAGAAAGGATTCTGGTCAAGTACATCAACTGGGACTATATCCGCAATGCCTTGCACATCAGTCTGCCGATGGCAGCTCAAGGTATTCTGATGAGTGGTGCCCAGATTGTGAGTACGATGATTGTGGCTCCGTTGGGGAATATCGCCATTGCCGCCAATACCTTCGCCATCACCGCCGAGAGTCTGTGCTACATGCCAGGTTATGGATTGGGTGAGGCTGTCACTACGTTGGTGGGACAGAGTATGGGGGCTGGACGAAAGGAACTGTGCCGCAGCTTTGCACGTATGACCGTCTCCTTAGGCATGCTGGTCATGGCAGTGATGGGTGCTGTGATGTTCCTCTTCGCCCCCGAGCTGATGATGCTGATGACGCCTGTTCAGGAAATAGTGGATCTGGGCGCATCCGTACTGCGCATCGAGGCCTTTGCCGAGCCTATGTTTGCAGCCTCTATCGTATGCTACAGTGTCTTTGTAGGTGCTGGCGACACCTTGCGCCCCGCAGCGATGAACCTCTGCTCCATGTGGCTGGTGCGACTCACCTTGGCTGCTTGGCTGGCCAAGGACTATGGCTTGCGGGGTGTGTGGACCGCCATGGCCATTGAGTTAACCTTCAGGGGAATCATCTTCTTGTGGCGTATGCTCCGCGGAAACTGGATGAGAGGCGTTATTCATCGTTGAAGATTATCTTAGATCATATGGAAAACTTAAAGCAGTTTAACGAAGAACAGTTGGCGGTGATCGAAGTCATGGGCGGTTACCACTTGGTGCTGGCTCCTCCGGGATGCGGTAAGACCGCCGTCTTGGCTGAGCGTATCCTACGTGCCCATCAGCGCGGTGTCCCTTTTGCCGATATGGCTTGCCTTACCTTCACCAACCGTGCTTCACGCGGTATGAAAGAGCGGATAGAAGCATCGGTAGGACCGTTGGATACCAGTGAGCTGTTTGTGGGGAATGTCCATCGTTTCTGTTCGCAGTTCCTGTTTGCCAACCAATTGGTGCCTGAGGGAACCACCATCATCGACAATGATATGTCGGTCAGCATCATTGCCGACTACATGGGAGAGGATGAGCTGCATATCTTAGGCGACAACAAGAAACGACAGCAGTATGCGCAGGTGATGAACCTCCAGCATCTGATGTACCAGTGTCGCAAGCATTATCCCAGTGATCTGATGATTCACCGCGAAGTACTTTCACCGATGGTTTTGCGTGAGCTGTGCACCGATTTCAGTCTGTCGTACTCGCAGGACTCGGTCATTGAGCTCTATGAACACATTGAGCATTATGCCAGTCTGCCGATATTCCTGAGCGCTGAGGCGCAGTCGCTTATCAGGGCTTTATATGGTGCATGGTGCTATGAGAAGTATAAACGGGAGCATAACCTGCTCGACTTCGAAGACCTGTTGCTGACTACCTACGATGAGGTGACGGCAAAACCTCAGGGCGCTGATGAGGAAAAGCAGCTGAAGAAGTTCCGATGGATACAGGTGGACGAGGTGCAGGACCTGAATCCATTACAGTTAGCCATCATCGACCTGTTCACTGCCGAGAATGCCACGGTGGTCTATCTGGGCGATGCACAGCAGGCCATCTTCTCTTTCATGGGAGCGAAACTTGATACCTTGAACATGCTGCGGCAGCGTTGCGGGACCACCGGACTGCATAATTTCTATGTCAACTACCGTTCTCCTAAGTACCTGTTGGATATCTACAACACCTATGGTGAACAGCAGTTGGGTATCGCCAAGGACCTGCTCCCCAGAACGTACGAGAAGGGTGGGGGGAAGGTCGAGCCTACCGGTCAGGTGGAGCTGATAGGCAGTGAAACCCTTGTGGAATCCTGTCATGAGGTGGCACAAAGAGTAAAATATTTCTATGAGGCCAACCCCGATGAGACCATTGCTGTAGTAGTGGCCTTTAATGCCGATGCCGACGAGGTGAGTAAGATGCTTCGTGTGCCCCATTTCAAGATTTCCGGTATCGATGTCTTCAGCACTCCTGATGTCCGTCTGCTGCTTTCCCATTTCAATGTGGTGATGCAGGAGAACAACTTTATTGCCTGGGCAAGGATCTTCACTGGATTGAAACTCTTCGGCAGTCATTCGGCCGCACGCCAGTTCACGCATGAGGTGATGAACCATGCGCTGTCACCCACGGATTTCCTGGAGTATGCCGACTCTTCCTATCTGAATGAATTCCTGAAAGATTATGCTCAACGGGAGTTCGTAATCTTTGATACCGAGACCACAGGACTGAACGTCTTTGAAGACGATGTGGTGCAAATCGCTGCCATCAAGGTCAAGGACGGTAGGGTGGTGGATGAGCTCAATGTGTTTGTTGAGACCGATCGTGCTATTCCCGTCATGCTGGGCGATACAATGAATCCTTTGGTAACAGCCTACGCCAGTCATGAGCATCTCACGCACCGTGAGGCCATGGCCCGCTTTGCGGAATTCGCAGCAGGAAGCATACTCTTAGGTCATAACGTGAACTACGACTACCAGATTATGGACCATAATATGCAGCGGTATTGTCAGGGCTGCAGGATGGCACAGCTATGGCCGCATTACTACGATTCCCTCAAGCTGATGCATCTGGTGGCTCCACAACTGAGGAGCTACAAGCTCAAGGATCTGCTGGTAACCCTTCATCTGGAGGGAGAGAACTCACACATGGCCAACGACGATATCCTGGCTACGTTCAATGTGGTGAATGCGTGCTATCAACGCGGAAAGCAGTTGATTGAGGAGCAGCTTTCCTTCCTTCAGCATCATGCCACGGTGGCTGCCCGCCTTCGTCATCTCTATGGAAACCTCTACTCGCATACCCGTCAGCTGTTGTACCAACGTAGCGCTGACTCCCATCTGGTAACCGAGATGCAGTATGTTTATGAGCAGTTGCGTGAGATCAGAAGGATAGGGGAGATTCCCAAGCTGCCCTATATCCTGGATTATTTCTCGGAGGATATGCTGCAAGGGGAGGAGTCATTATACGAACAGCTCTCAACGCACCTGCAGGAGATCAACACCATGAAGGAAGCTGATCTCTGCGGCAGTAAGAGCATGCGCGAACGGGTGTTCGTCTCCACCGTCCATAAAGCGAAGGGCTTGGAGTTCGATAATGTGATTGTCTATGATGCGGTAAAAGGGAAGTTCCCCAGCTATTTTGCCGATGAAACCGCCATTCAGGGAGAGGAGGCGCGCAAGTTCTATGTGGCCATCTCGAGGGCCAAGAAACGACTCATCGTTACCTATTCGCGCCAGTCTGTGTCGCCATGGGGAAAGGTCATACGACGGGAGATCACGCCTTATCTGCGCTCCATCCGTTCTTTCTTCTAAATCATAGTGCTATTCTCTTGCCTCTTGCCTCTTGCTTCTTGCTTCTTGCCTCCTTTATTATATTCTCTCCCCGATGCGATCGTAGAACTGCGTGATGATGTCTAACATCTCGCTGGGCAGATACTCAAAGGCTTTCTCTATCAGTGCTTCGGGTACCTCGTAGAATGCTTCGGCCAAGGCTCCTGTGATGTTCGCCTTCGTATCGGTGTCACCATCGGCCAGCACGGCAATGCGTATGGCATCTTCAAAGTTCTGACTCTCCAGGAAACAGCGAATCGCCATGGGAACCGTTTCCATGCAGGTTACATCAAAGTGTTTCTCACTACCTATCTTATAGATGTCGCGCAACGACAGGATTTCGTATCCCCATATTTTTTCCACCTTGCGCTCCACCTCATCCTTGGTAATCCTGCACGTACGCAGCCAATAGCAAAGGGTGGCAATACACTCCGCTCCCTTGATACCTTCGGGATGGTTATGCGAGGGCATGGCTGTAAGACGAGCCTGTTCCTTCACGTCTTCGTAATCATCGTAGAGCCAGGCCACCGGACTGACGCGCATGGCCGATCCGTTACCGAACGAATTGTAGGGTTGTGGATCATCGCTGTTAATCCATTGGTAGAACTTTCCCCCATAGCTGCCCATGGGATGGGGATAGCGGCGGCACCACTCCAAGAGGGCGTCGCGGTAGCTCTTACCGTTCATGATGGCATCAGCAATGGCAATTGTACAAATGGTGTCGTCTGTATAACTGCATTCAGGTGTAAATAGCTTGAATCCGGGCTTGGGAGGCTCAGAGAATTCAAATCGCGACCCAATGATATCTCCGATAATGGCTCCTAACATAATAATAGGTATTTAGTAGTTTGTGGTCCAACCGGGAATCGAACCCGGATCTAATCTTTAGGAGAGACTTGTTCTATCCATTGAACTATTAGACCAGAATGTTTTGCAAAGGTAGTGCAAACCGAGCGAAAAACCAAAGAAAAACAAGCTTTTCTTTGTTTTTCCGAGTGCAGCCTACCTTCGGCGCAGTCAAAGGTAATCAAAAAAAGGAAAAGATGCCACTGAAAGAAGAAAAAAATTGTTTTCGATAACAATAGAAAAAAATTTCACCACATAACATTTTATCTACTAAAATAAAACATTTAACTACCCCCCTATTGCAAAAAAGTCCATACCTTTGCACACGAAACACATAACTACATTACAATATATATATAGTCATCTTCAGTAGATCTGAATGAATGACAAAGTCGTTAAAGTTTTGCAGGTTGAACATCAGACTCAAGTTTAGGGAAAAGCTACAGGCTGCACAACTATGTGCAGCCTGATTTGTTTTTTAGGAAATCAAGTCCTATCTTCAACAATTCCATTGAATCGTTTGCTGCTTTCACGAAAAACCACTAAATTTGTAGGCAAATTAAAAACCTTTTGCACATGAAACGAATACTTTTACTTCCGTGCCTCTTGATCATGGCTGCTGTGGCGTGGGCACAGGGTCCGAATAATTCACGCGATTATTATAAGGCTGCCGATGGAAAGAAAGGGGCAGCTTTGAAGACTGCGCTGTGCGGTATCATTTATGACAGAAATGAGAAAAGTTATGATGCCTTGTGGGATACCTTTAAGAAGACTGACAAAAGGATTGATGAGAATGGAAAGACATTGTATAATAAAGATGGAGACTCATTGGTATGGGATATGTATTCCAATAAACGAGATTATATCTTCGTAAAAGATCAGGCTGGTAATTATTCTAATGAAGGAGACAAGTACAATCGTGAGCATTCTTTCCCCAAGAGCTGGTTTGGAGATAAAAACGGGAGTTCTGTGGCAGGTCATGATATACATCATATTTTCCCCACAGATGGTTCTGTAAACGGTAAACGAAGTAATCATCCTTTTGGTGAGACGAATGGAGAAGAATACAAATCCGCTAACGGTTTTAGCAAGTTAGGTGCCTGTACCTACTCTGGTTATACCGGAACGGTATTCGAGCCAAACGACTTATACAAGGGCGACTTTGCGCGTACCTATTTTTATATGGTAACGTGTTATGAAGAGCAGTTGCCTACGTGGTATAAGAACTATGCGAGTAGTTTCCCTGGCCTAAAAGCTACAATTGATGGCAGCACTTATCCTGGTTTTCAAACATGGCAGTTGAATATGCTGATGACTTGGGCGGCTAACGATCAAGTAAGCTACAAGGAGTATTACCGAAATATTGCGGCGTATGGTGAACAGAAAAATCGTAACCCATATATCGACTACCCTGGTCTTGAGCAATATATCTGGGGTAGTATGACGGATGAGGCTTTCAGCTACGATGATTACCAAGTGCCCGAGAACTATACGTTGTATGTACCAGGCGATGATCCAGGACCCGATCCTGATGATCCTCCCATTATCGTTCCTTCTGATGGAGAGTTTGTCTATCAGCGTGTGACCAAAGGTACCGATTTGGAAGAAGGGGCGGGTTATATTATTGTGTGCGAAGAACCAAGCGTAGCTATGGCAGACCAAAATGGTAGTACATACCGCAACCGTGTAAGTGTAGTAATGAATGATGGGACTATCACTACGGCTGTGAATACAAGTGGTAAGCCCTATGAGGTGACATTAGGCACATCCAACGGCAAATACACCCTCTACGATGCAACGGATAAGGTTTATCTGGCTCTTACAAGTAGCGATAATAGACTCCATGCTGCCACATCGGCTACGGCTTCAACAGCACAGTGGACCATTACGATCAGTGGGAACAATGCTGTAATCAAGAATGCAAAGTACACAGAGTATTCCATCAATTATAATTCCGGTTCTCCTCGTTTCGCTTGTTACAAGAGCTCAAGTAACCAGAAATCTGTCCAGCTCTACAAGCGCCAGCCTGTAAGCACTGGCATAACTACAGAGGCAACCTTCCCTGTTGACAAGGCGAAGCCCAATACCATCATCTACGACCTGCAGGGTCGCAAGGTGGGTACAACAGTCAATGGAACACCCCACCTGAAGAAGGGTGTTTACATTATGAGTGGAAGAAAGGTCATTGCTAATTAGAATTGTTGTGGAGTGAGGAGTGAGGAATGTGGAGTGTGGATTGTGGAGTGTGGATTGAGAATACTACAGAGATAAAGTATTCATATACAAAGTCACTTGTTCTTGAAAGCATATCTCACTCCACACTCCTCACTCCACACTCCACAATCCTTTTCAACTGCAGTTGAAAAGGTCTATCCAACTTGTGAGCCCGGCTTCACGTCCTTGGTCGTGGTCACCACGCTGAGGCTCTCATCGGCATCCACGGCAGAGAGAATCATACCCTGACTCTCGATGCCCATCATCTTGCGCGGCTCAAAGTTTGCCACGAAGAGGATGCGCTTGCCAATCAGCTCCTCGGGATTCTCGTAGAAGGCAGCAATGCCTGAGCAGATAGTGCGGTCGGTGCCGGAGCCATCGTCGATGGTGAACTGCAACAGCTTCTTCGACTTCTTCACCTTCTGGCAGTCCTTCACCAAGCCCACACGGATGTCGAGTTTCTCGAACGTCTCAAAGTCCACATTCTCCTTGATCGGAGCGGCCTTGTACGCAGCAGCCTCATTAGCCTTCTTGGTGGCCTCTAACTTATCCAACTGCTTCTGGATTGTCTCGTCCTCAATCTTCTCGAAGAGGAGAGAGGGCTCGCCTAACTGATGACCCGCCTTCAGCAGATCGGTACTACCTAACTGCTCCCATTCAAATGAATCGATGTGGAGCATCTCGCGCAGCTTCTTACTGCTGAACGGCAGGAACGGCTCGAAGGCAATGGCCAGGTTGGCAGTCAGCTGCAAGCAGATGTTCAGGATGGTCTCACAACGCTTCGGGTCAGTCTTCCAAACCTTCCACGGCTCGCACTCGGTGATATAGCGGTTACCGATACGTGCCAGGTTCATCGCCTCAAACTGCGCATCGCGGAACTTGAACTGCTCCAGCAGCGTCTCCACCTTCTCTTTCACATCCTTGAACTCCTCCAATGCCTGCTTGTCCACGTCGAGCAGCTCGCCGCAGGCAGGAACAACACCGTTCCAGTATTTCTTGGTCAGCTGCAGCGCACGGTTCACGAAGTTACCATACACAGCCACCAGTTCGTTGTTATTGCGGTCTTGGAAGTCCTTCCAAGTAAAGTTATTGTCCTTAGTCTCCGGAGCATTGGCCGTCAGCACATAGCGCAGCACATCCTGCTTACCTGGCATATCTACCAAATACTCATGCAGCCACACAGCCCAATTCCTTGAGGTAGAGATCTTGTCGTTCTCAAGGTTCAGGAACTCGTTGGCCGGCACATTGTCGGGCATGATATATTTACCATGAGCGCGCATCATCACAGGGAAGATGATGCAGTGGAACACGATATTGTCCTTACCGATGAAGTGCACCAGTCTTGTGTCCTCATCCTGCCACCATTTCTCCCAGCTGCCCCATTTCTCGGGCTCACGGTCGCACAGCTCCTTTGTGTTCGACACATAGCCGATGGGCGCATCGAACCACACATAGAGCACCTTTCCGTCAGCACCCTCCACAGGAACAGGAATACCCCAGTCAAGGTCGCGTGTCATGGCGCGGGGCTGCAGGTCCATGTCGAGCCAACTCTTACACTGTCCATATACATTCGGTCGCCACTCCTTATGCTCCTCGAGAATCCACTGCTTCAACCACTCCTGATACTCGTTCAGGGGCAGATACCAGTTCTTCGTTTCCTTCAGCACGGGCGTAGAACCCGAGATGGTAGATTTCGGATTGATGAGCTCGGTAGGAGAGAGGTCACGACCGCATTTCTCGCACTGGTCGCCATAGGCACCCTCGTTATGGCAGTACGGGCACTCGCCCGTCACGTAACGGTCGGCCAGGAACTGCTTTGCCTCCTCGTCGTAGAGCTGGGTAGTCGTCTCCTCCGTCAGTTTCCCCTCATCATAGAGCTTACGGAACCATTCGGCGGCAAACTTATGATGCGTCTCCGATGTTGTTCTACTGTAGATATCGAACGAGATACCGAACTCCTCGAAGCTCTTCTTGATCATCTCATGGTAGCGGTCCACCACATCCTGCGGAGTGATACCCTCCTTACGGGCGCGGATGGTAATGGGCACACCATGTTCATCCGAACCACCGATAAACAACACCTCGCGCTTCTTCAGTCGTAAGTAGCGCACATAGATATCTGCAGGTACATATACACCAGCCAAGTGTCCGATATGAACACCACCATTGGCGTAGGGCAGTGCCGACGTCACCGTCGTTCTCTTGAATCTCTTGTTCTGTTCCATTTTTACCTAATTTGGATGCAAAGGTACTGATTAGTGAGCGAAATACCAAATAAAAGCTTGTTTTTTACGCCAAGATGCCACGTTCTGCCCAATCGCCCCTATCCAGACTGCGGTAGCCGATAGCTTCGCCGATATGAATGCTCTGCACCTTCTCCGAGCCGTCAAGGTCAGCAATGGTACGTGCTACCTTCAGAATACGACTGTAGGCGCGGGCACTGAGTTTAAGCCGTTCCATGGCCATGCGAAGTATGTTTAGGCTTTCCGCATCAGGTTCCGCAAACTTATGAATCATCCGCTCAGTCATTTGTGCATTACTGTGGATGCCTTTGAAATCCTTGTATCGCACCTCTTGTATCTGCCGTGCCTTAATAACCCTATCACGGATTGTTTCGCTCGGCTCTCCTGGTTCCATCTGAGAAAGTTCAGCAAAGGGAACTGCCTGGATTTCGCACTGGATATCTATACGATCGAGTAAAGGACCTGATATCTTATTCATGTAGCGTTGTATCTGTCCTGGGGTGCAGACACAATTGTGGGTGACGTCTCCGTAATAACCACAAGGACAGGGGTTCATGGAGGCGACGAGCATGAAGGAACAAGGATACTCCACATTGTATTTGGCGCGGCTAATGGTAATCTTTCGGTCTTCCAAAGGCTGACGAAGTACTTCAAGCACGGCTCTACTCAGTTCAGGAATCTCATCTAGAAAAAGTACCCCGTTATGGGCCAAGGAGATTTCACCGGGTTGAGGATTATTACCGCCTCCGCAGAGTGCCGCTTGCGAGATGGTGTGATGCGGGGAGCGAAACGGACGTTGGGAGATGAGGCTCATGCCATGTCCTAACTTGCCTGCCACGCTGTGAATCTGTGTTGTCTCAAGACTCTCTGCCAATGATAGCGGAGGAAGAATACTTGGCAGTCGTTTGGCCATCATGGATTTTCCACTCCCTGGAGGCCCGATCATAATCAGGTTGTGTCCACCAGCTGCCGCCACTTCCATGGCACGTTTTACATTCTCCTGTCCGCGAACATCAGCAAAATCCAGATCAAAGTGACACTGCTGCTGAAAAAACTCCTTCCGTGTGTCGATGACCGTTGGCTCGTAATACTTTGAGCCGTTGAAGAATTGGATGACATCCATCAAACTCTCCATGCCATATACAGAGATGTTGTTTACCACCGCTGCCTCACGGATATTCTGTATGGGTACGATCAGACCTTTGAACTGTTCTGCACGGGCACGGATAGCCACAGGCAGAGCACCCTTGAAGGGTTGCAGCTTACCATCGAGTCCTAATTCTCCAACCAGCATATATTCGTGGAGATGACCGCGTTCCACCTTGTTGTTGGCAGCGAGTATGGCAATGGCCAAGGGAAGATCATAGGCGCTGCCCTCCTTCCTGAGATCCGCAGGAGCCATGTTTACCGTAATGTCTGCAACAGGGAATTTGTATCCGATATTCTGACAAGCTGCTGCAATACGGTCACGACTCTCCTTCACGGCGCTGTCAGGCAGTCCTGTGAGATGGTAGAGCACACCTCTCGTCATGCTCACTTCGATGGTTACGGTGGTAACGTCCAAGCCGTTTACGGCTGCACAGAATGTTTTTACTAACATATTAGATTTAGATTTATGATTAAGTTGATAATGGGTTGTTTGCCAGAGTTCAAGAAATCTCTCACTCCTCATCCCTCTTCAGCATCTTCCTTAGTCGATCTTGTAGGTCATTCGCGTTCAACCCTCGGGCAACAACCTTTCCACTGGTATCCATGACAACATTGTCGGGGATGGACAAAAGACCGAACTTGGCAAGGAGCTGACCATCGAATGTCTGCTCGTCGCAGATGGTTGACCATGCCACCGAGTCGTGCTTCAGGAAGTTACGGCAGTCGCGCTTGGAGCCGTCGATGCAGATGCCGACGATGCCCAGCTGACTGCGGTTGTCGATATAGAGGTTACGCAGACGGCGCAGGATATCCTGACTCTCGTAGTTCCAGGTCGACCAGACATGAACTACGGCTACCTTGCCTCGTAGAGCGGCATCGGAAACACTGCGGCCATAGATGTCAACAGCAGTGAATGACGGTAACCTGTCGTTCACCTGCATGGTCTTCAGAATGTCGATATCGTGTTTCAGACGGACCAGTGCAACGTTCTCACGCTGCGCCTTCAACAATACATCAGCCAGCTGGGAGGCTTGACGGTAGTCGGGTGTTACCGACAGGATGAAGTATTGCTTGAGCAGGTAGATGCTGACGGGTGATTTGGGGTTGTCCTTGATGAACATCGCCGCTGTTTTTGTTGCCTCGGGTGGGGATGCGTTAGCCACAGCCTGACGGAACCGACTCATGAGCTCGTTGGCATCAGAGCCTTCGACCATCATCTCCTTGAGGTGGGTGGCATCGCCCTTGACATGGGCAGTCTTGCCTGATTCGGCAAAGATGGGCTGTTCAGAGAAGTTGGGGAACACCAGCATGATGGTGCCCTTATCCTCGCAGGGTATCTGATAGCTGAAGCGACCACCGTTGGTGTGGATGGTGTCAACACCGTCGATCAGTCCGTCGGTGCTATATACATAGAACTCACCCTGATTCAGGTTGAGGAAACGTCCTTCGATCTTGAACTGACCGCTGGGTGCTCCACATGAAACCAGAATCAGGGCGAGTAGTATATAGCTATATCGCTTCATGAAAGGCGGCGATTATTTGCTGACGTTCAGTAACTCCAGGTCGTTGTTGGCGTATGCTGCCAGACTCGGATCAAGGTTCAGGGCCTCCTTCAGGAACCCAGAGGCGATGCTTGAACGTCCCTGACGGGCGGCAACCAGTGCCTGCAGATACTTGGTCATGCCATCCTTGTTCTTCACGCTGTTGAGGATCACTTCAGCAGTAGCGTAGTTCTTGTTCAGCAGCTCAGCCAGACCTGCGAGGTTGCTCTCGCTGTTGGCGAGGTTCTTGGCAGCCTCTGCGTAGTTACCCTTCGCAATGTTCAGGGCACCGAGCACGGTGTTCAGACCGTTGGCGTTGGTAGCCTTACCGATATAGTTCTCTGCATTGGCGATATCACCGTTCTGCAGGGCCATCATACCGAGGTTGGCATTAGCTTCGGGAGCGTTGCTCAGTACGTTGAACACCTTATTGATATATTCCTTGGCTGCATCGTTGTTACCCTTGTTGAACTCGAGGGCTGCGATGTTGTTCAGTGCACGGTAGTCGTTGGGATACAGCTGGGCGGTCTTCTTATAGATCTCCTCCTGCTTGTTCACATCGTCGGTAAGGGTAGCCGAATAGAGCAGCTCGTCAACGCTGAGCTGAGCCGGGTCGGCCACATACTGCTGCTGGATCTGCTCATCGCTGCGACCGATGGTCTCGTAGTTGATAATCATGCGTGAACGACGGAGCTCAGGCAGGATGCCGTCGGCCAGCTCACGATAGCCGGCAGACATATTGCGGATCTGCTGCTCGCGTTCCTGCGGATCCTTATACATAGAGAGCACGCGGAGGATGACATCCTTGTCCTGGATGTTGCTGGCCTGTACCAGCTGCTGGAAACCATCCCAGTCCTCTGCGGTGTACTTGGCATTGATATCGGTGTTCACCTTGGTCTTCTTGAGCTGATCCTTCACATACTGCTCAGCCGTGTTCTGACGCTTGTTAGCCAGCTTGTCGTTGAAGTCGTATGCACCCTCGGGAGAAGCGAAGCCCAACACGTCGATGTCCTTGATGGCCAGTGTCTCGCGCTCGCGGTTGATGCGCTTCAGCATCTCCACGAACTCGGTGATGGAGTTGTTCTTCAGCTCGCTCTTGCGCAGGTTAGCCTGGTTGACGAGGAACTTGATCTGTGCCTCCTGCTTGTGGGCGTTGATACGCTGGAAGGTGTCAGGAGCGATGCAGGCACCTGTTGATGTGAGCAGGTTGCGATACAGCTCGGAAGTGGCGATAACACCCTCGGCCACCTTCACGGCAGGAACATTCACCTTCTTCTTACCCACCTTGGCATCGAAGGTAAGATAGAGATCACTCTTCTGCATAGCAGGGATATAGGTGAAGATATTCTTCATGGTGTAGTTACCACCCAGCTTATACGAAATGGTCTGGTCGTTGCCCTGAACCTTTTCACCCTGGAAGGTAGCACTCTGTCCCTGTACCACATCACCGTTGCTGCAACGGAGCTCGGGGATGACAGAAACAACAGCCTTCTTCTTCAGGTATTTCTCGGGGAACATCCCGTTGATGGTAACAGGTACTTTTCCGGCTTCAGTTTCCATGGGGTTAGGAACAACGTTGAAATTGTCGGCAGAGAGAGCACCCAGCTTCGAGGAGCATGAGGTCATAGCGATCATGCCGACAGCAGAAATGAATAAAATCAGATTTTTGCGCATAATAAACAAAGATTTAAAGGTGCCGCGAGCGGGACTCGAACCCGCACAGCCATCACTGGCCAAGGGATTTTAAGTCCCTCGTGTCTACCAATTCCACCATTGCGGCATGGTTTTATGGAAAACGGTGCAAAGATAGTTGGATTTCTTCTAAAAGCCAAAATTTTTTGCACCTTTTAATATATAGGTCTAATTATTCACAGATAGAATACCATTAGGACCTGTTGTTGTGGCGTGGTAGCGATAGAGTTTCTCGCCAGGACCGCCATCGATAATGATTCCGCTGTTGTTCATGTCGTAGGTCCGTCCGCACCTGCTGCATTTGGCCTTGCCATCAGAGGTCATGGAGAGGAGGTAGCGCGGCCGACTGTCGTTCTTGTAGCAGTTGGGGCATTGGGCATCGTAGGCATAGAACACAGGTGGATCGCTCAGCAGACCGAAGCCTACAATCACTCCGCTCTCGTTGTTTACGCCAAGGATGGGGAGCCGTTGCTGTTCCACAGATGTCATGGGCTGCTTACTGCTTTGACCATGACTGTTGGTGAAGGTGAAGTAATTGCCTGAGACGGATACGCGACAGAACGTGCCGGGTGCCATGGCATTCATGGACACAGAAAGGGTCGCATCGAGGTGCAGACTGTTGTCGTAGACCAACCGCACACGGTGTGACGAGTACTCAAACTCACTCTCACCACAACCCCCGAGAACAAACAGGGCCAATAGCCCAATTACCCAACGCTTCACCTACTTTGAACTTTGATTATTGAACTTTGAACTTTATGATTACCACTACCGAGAAACTATCAACTTTCAACTAATCGCCGAATGGCGATTTCAATTCGTTCGAAGTGGAACTCCCCGAGGATTTGGTTCATCAGCGCCTCAATCTTATCGTTGCAGAGGTTACCGATACTTCCCTCGTGGGTGTGGTGTATCTGCTTGTCAGCATGGAACGTACCCGCCTCGATGTCCAGTCCTACCTTCTTGTAAGCATCGCGGAACGGCATACCGTTGGCAGCCAGACGGTTCACCTCCTCTACCGAGAAGATCGGGTCGTACATGGGATTGTCGAGGATATGCTCGTTCACCTCCATTTTGTTGATGATATAGGCCGCCATCTGCAGACAGTCCTTCAGTTCGTCGAAGGCAGGCAGGAACACCTCCTTGATGATCTGCAGGTCGCGGAAGTAGCCCACCGGCAGGTTGTTCATGATGAGCATGATCTGCTGGGGCAATCCTTGCAGTTTATTACTCTTTGCGCGAATCAGTTCGAAGACGTCGGGGTTCTTCTTGTGTGGCATGATACTGCTTCCCGTGGTACATTCCTTCGGCAGTTTCACGAACGAGAAGTTCTGCGAGTTGAACAGACAGGCGTCGAAGGCCATCTTGGCAATGGTTCCGGTAATGGAAGCCAGGGCGAAGGCCACGTTGCGTTCCATCTTACCGCGCCCCATCTGCGCATACACCACGTTATAGTCCATGGAGTCGAAGCCCAACAAATCGGTTGTCATCTGTCGGTTCAGCGGGAACGACGAGCCATAGCCTGCAGCCGAACCCAACGGGTTACGGTTTGTCATGCGGTAGGCAGCCTGCAGAAACAGCATATCGTCCGTCAGACTCTCTGCATACGCACCGAACCAGAGTCCGAACGACGAGGGCATGGCAATCTGCAGATGGGTGTAGCCGGGCATCAGCACATCCTTATACTGGTTGCTCTTGGCAATCAGTTCATCGAACAGGATCTTCACCTGTTCAGCTATTTCCTTCAGTTCATGACGGGTGAAGAGTTTCAGATCCACCAGTACCTGATCGTTACGCGACCGTCCGCTGTGTATCTTCTTTCCCATGTCGCCCAGCTTACGGGTGAGCATCAGCTCCACCTGTGAGTGCACATCTTCGATACCATCCTCGATGACGAACTCCCCGTTCTCACACAGATGGTAGATATGGCGCAGCTCACTGAGCAACTGGGGCAGTTCCTCCTTTCCTAACAGTCCGATACTTTCCAGCATGGTGATATGGGCCATGGAGCCCAGTACGTCGTACTTGGCCAGATACAGGTCCATCTCGCGGTCATGTCCTACGGTGAACCGTTCAATCTCCTCGTTCACCTGATAATTCTTCTCCCAGAGTTTCATTTATTTTGAACTTTGAACTTTATGATTACCACAGCGGCAGCAAATTATTCACTGTTCACTACTCGTACTGAATATGAGCCAGCGTCTCGGCCAGCTTCTCCAGCCCCTCGTTCAGCGGACCGGAGATCATTCCCTTGATGAAAGGGTTTAAGTCGGCCTTGATGGTGAGCTTCATCTTACAGGTCGTCTCTGTTACAGGGAGCAGTTGCACCCAGAGATTGAAGGGAACCGGCGATTGCGTTGTCTCGTACTTGATGCACTTCGGTTCTTCGCGGTCAACAATATTCATGGCCACCTTTCCCACAGGCTGCACACTGATGCTCACACTGTCGACACTGAACTCGAAATCCTTGAACTTGTCCTCCGGAAACTTTCCTTCCAGCTTACCCAGATTGGATAAGTCGCTTAACGTGGCATATACCTTCTCCTGAGGGTACTCCACGATCTTTACACTACTCTCGAATGTGCTCATCCTATTTCTTTGAACTTTGATCTTTAACTTCGTTGACTTTTTTCACGACTCGGCAAACCTCAAGCACGCTTGGTTTGCTCTCGCTGCTCCAAAAGTTGATCTTTATGATTACTCTACGAATTAGACTAATATTAATCCATTCTCGTACCTTCGTACCCGCGTACCTCCGAGTAACTATTTATTCCAAGAAGCAGGATCCTTGCGCCACTGCTTCAGCAGTTCCTCGTCACTGGCGGCGATATAGCCTGTTGCCACGGCCTCGGCCACCACATGCTCGTAATCGGAGATGGTAAGGAGCTTGACGCCAGCAGCACGGAATGCCTCTTCGGCTACGGGGAAACCATAGGTGTAGCTGGCCACCATACCTACTACTTCAAAGCCTGCCTTGCGCAGGGCATCAACCGCCTTCAGGGAAGAACCACCCGTGGAGATCAGATCCTCTACCACAATCACCTTGGCACCTTCCGGCAGTTCACCTTCTATCTGGTTCCCCATACCATGATCTTTCGGTTTGGGTCTTACATAGACGTATGGAAGGTTCAGTTCGTCGGCCACCAAGGCACCCTGTGCAATGGCTCCTGTAGCCACGCCTGCCACAGCCTCTGCCTCAGGGAACTGCTCCAGAATCATGTGGGTGAGGGCAAGCTTCACCATCGTACGCAGTTCGGGGTACGAGAGGGTCTTGCGGTTATCAGTATAAATAGGCGATTTCCATCCACTGGCCCAGGTAAAGGGCTCGTTGGGCTGGAGCTTTACAGCTTTCACTTCCAGGAGCTTCCTGGCAAATGCTTTCTTCAATGTATCCATAATCATATTTTTGTGCAAAGGTACGGATAAACGAGTAAAATGCAAAAGGAAAGTTTACTTTTCTTTTCATTTTCGAGTGAAAGTACCTTCGGCAAAGCCAAAGGTACGATTAAGTGAGCGAAATACAAAAGGAATATTCACTTTTCTTTGGAATTTCTCTCACTTAATCGTACCTTTGCAGACGAAACACTAATAACATAGAAAGTAAGATGAAAAAACTATTGTTCCTGGCACTGTACCTTCTTGCAGCAGTGCCCGTGTTGGCACAACAGACACGTGTCAATATCCAGTACGACCCACAGCGTAACACCGAGGGCATCCTGCCCTTTAGTACGCAAGTGCTCTCACCAGAGGTTCGCGACGACCATACCGTCATCTTCCGCGTAAAAGCACCTGAAGCCAAGAGCGTGCAGCTCACGGGCTCGATGTTTGTAGGACCGGAGGCGCGTAAGAGAGCCGACTTCACCAAAGGTGACGATGGTGTGTGGACCCTGACGTTAGGTCCGCTGCGCCCGGAGATCTACCTTTACTATATCATCATCGACGGTGTGCAGAACATCGATGCGAACAACGAGTTCACCGGTCATGCGGCCATGCCTTCGTTCAGTATGCTGTTTGTGCATGATGACAAACCTGCATGGTACGACCCGAAGCCTGAGGTGCCCCACGGTAGCATCACCACGCATTATTACTATTCCAAGGTGACCAACGGACTCCGTGACATGATGGTTTATACACCGGCTAACTACGACCCGAAGAAGAAATACCCGGTGCTCTATCTGATGGGTGGCTCAGGCGACCTTACCGAGACGTGGGTGATGCACGGACGGGCAAACTTCATCCTCGATAATATCATTGCTGAGGGAAAGGCACGTGAGATGATTGTGTGCTTCCCCAACGACCAGATGGTGACACGCTCGCATCCCAAGCACACCGAACTGGCCTTCCCCTTGGTGGAGCGCGAGTTGATAGAGTGTGTGATTCCCTACGTGGAATCTCACTATAGTGTCATCAAGGACAAACATGCCCGTGCACTCAGCGGACTCTCCATGGGTGGACGTATGACGCAGTATGTAGGACTACGTAACCTCGATGTGTTCGGTTCCATGGGAATCCTCTCTGCTGCCATCGAATTGACGGAAACGCCTGTTGTCAATGAGCCCGATGTGAACAACCGCATCGACTATCTCTTCATCGGCGGTGGTACCTACGAAACGGGCTTTATGGCTCGTCATGAGCGGTTGCACGAACAACTCGATAAGTTAGGCGTAAAGCATGATTCCTATGTAGGTGGTGGTGGAGCGCATGATCTCGTAACATGGCGTCATCTCCTCTATTTCCGCTTCCTGCCGAACCTGTGGAGAACCAATTATAAATGGTAAAAGGCGGTCAGTCTCGTGTGTAACCCAGTGAGAGAATACTGATGGCACGAGGCTTCGCTTTCATCACCTCCTGACCGCAGGCCACAAGGGTGGCGCCAGTGGTTACAACATCGTCAATCAACAACACATGCTTTCCAGTTAGGTCTGCAGGACGGAGTAACTGGAAAGCATTTATTACATTCTCCTGTCTCGACCGGCGGTCTTTGAGGGTCTGACTGCCCGCGAAGGCTTTTCTGCAGATACTGTTGGCTACCACTGGAATATCGGTGGCGCTATGAATGCCTATGGCTATCTCCCAACTTTGGTTGTAACCGCGTTCCTTCTCTCGCTCCGGGGTGAGGGGAACGGGAACAAGTGCGTCGATACCTTCAAAGAAATCGCTTTCCTTCATCTCCTCAGCAGCCATCTTTCCTAATTGTTCCCCAATCTCCGGATGCCCCTTGTATTTCAGCTGGTAGATCAGTCTGCTGGCTTCCGACTGTGCCTCATAGTAGAACAGGGCGGCCACCTTCTCCACGGGTATCTGTATCCAGAACGTCTTGGCCATTTCATTGTCGAGCGGGTGCTCCCAGAAGAAGGTGCGGGGCAGATGACGGTTGCACGAAGCACAAAGCACCTCTTCCGTTACCGTCATTCGCATACCGCATACAGGACAGGCACGTGGAGAGATCAAGTCAGCGAACCGTTTGAAGAAACTAATCATCGTTGATGCACTGGTGGATAATGTCCATGGTGAAACCCCGCTGCATGGCAAAACGCATGAGTTTCTGGGTGCGCTCATAGTCGTTGGCCGCCTTGATGCTTTTCGCTTTCTGTTGCAGTAGCTGACGGAGGATTTCCACATACTCCGAAGGGTCGATCTCATCCAATACCCGTTGCTGAATACCCTTATCGATATGCTTCATGTAGAGCGCCTGCTCGATCTTCCTTCGCCCCCATTTATTATAGATGATCTTGTCTTTCACGAAGGCACGGCAGTACCGCTCATCGTCGATGAACTGTTTCTCAATCAACTTCTCAACGATGCGTGCCTGATCCTTGGCAGGAATCTCCCAACGCTGCATCTTCTCTATCATCTCGCCTGAGCAATGCTCGGCTGAGGCGCAGAGGGCAGAGAGCTTGATGTATGCTTCTTCTGGTGTGATGGTCTTTTTCATCATGATGGATGCTTGTAAAATGTACCACGTGCAAAACGTTGCTTCCCGAAGGAGTCGTAGCGGAAGCGGATATCGCTGAACCCTTCTTCCTGCATCAGTTGTTCCAGCTGTTGTGCATAGAGCGGGTTGATTTCGAAATAGAGGTTACCGCCATCTTGCAGGGCCGTCTTGGCAAAACGGGTGATGGCGCGGTAGAACAGCAGGGGGGCGTCATCGGGAACGAACAGCGCCAGCGAGGGTTCATGGTCGAGCACGTTCTGTTCCATCCCTTCGCGTTCCTTGTTACATATATAGGGAGGGTTGCTCACGATTATATTGTATTTCGAGGAGTGTGGAACTTTTGGAACAGCGAGAGCCAACGAGCTCGCTTGGTTGGCCGAGTCGTGACAAAAGTCAACGGAGTTAATGAGGAGTGTGGAGTGAGATATGCTTAGGATATCTACTTTCTCAATGTTGATGTGGACATGGTTGTTTTGGGCATTCTCTTGTGCTATTCTCAATGCTTCATCAGAGATGTCCCAGGCCGTTACCTTTGATTCAGGGAGTTCAGCGGCCAAGGTGCAGGCTATACAACCACTGCCTGTCCCAATGTCTAATATGTGGAGTGAGGAGTGTGGAGTGTGGAGTGAGGATACAATCCACTGACAAAGTTCGGCAGTTTCAGGACGGGGAATGAGTACGCCTGGTTCCACATGGAAGCGTCTGCCGCCAAATTCGGCCACGCCCGTAACATATTGCACGGGCTCACCCTTGAGCAGTCGGTTGAGCATTGCCTTCAGTTCCTCTTCCGACAAGCTCTCCACCTTACCGCAAAGAATATTGGTCATGGTCAACCCGTAGCCGATTTCCAGCAGATAGCGGGTGATAGCTTTCGCCTCACGGTCGTCATAAACGGTTGTCAGCCTCTTCCACACTTCTTCGTACTTCATCAGGTGACAAAGGTACGATTTTTATTTCTCATCCTATCATATATAAAGAAAAAATTGTATTTTTGCACTCGTAATAGTGGTGTTAGGATATATGACAACCAAGTAACTGTTCCATCAATAGATGAAAGAAACTGACGAGAAGTACATGTGGCGTTGCTTGCAGCTGGCGGCCAACGGGCGTCAGAACGCGAAGCCGAACCCGATGGTGGGGGCGGTGATAGTGTCTGCTAGCGGACGCATCCTCGGCGAGGGCTATCATGTGCGCTGCGGCGAAGGTCATGCAGAGGTGAACGCTTTTGCATCGGTTAAGAAGGAGGATGAGCCGCTGCTGAAGGAGGCAACCATCTATGTGTCGTTGGAGCCCTGTTCGCATTATGGTAAGACACCGCCCTGTGCCGACCTGATTATTAAGAAAGGTGTGCGTCGTGTGGTGGTGGGCTGTATCGATGAGTTTGCCAAGGTGCAGGGTAGGGGAATACAGAAACTGCGCGATGCGGGTATTGAGGTAACGGTGGGCGTATTGGAAAAGGAGTGTCAGTTATTGAACCGCCGTTTCTTTACTTATCACCGTCTGCACCGTCCGTATATTATCTTGAAATGGGCACAGACGGAGAATGGTTACATCGACGATCACGGAAAAGCTCTCGCCATCTCCACACCCTTCACCAAGATGCTGGTGCATAAACTAAGGGCAGAAGAGGATGCCATCCTTGTAGGAAGAATAACTGATGAACGGGAGCATCCGCAGCTCAATGTCCGCGAATGGGTGGGCCCTGATCCTTTGCGAATGGTACTCGACCATGATCATCCACTCGACTTGCAGCATCTTTACGACCAGCATATACAATCACTCATCGTTGAAGGCGGTGCCAAAACCCTTCAATCCTTTATCGATCAAGATCTTTGGGATGAAATTCGTGTGGAAACCGCTCCTGTCAAAGTTGATGATGGCACCCCAGCCCCATCTATTCCTTCCGATGTGATTATCACCGATTGTCAGGAATTCGACGGGAACAAGATTACGTGGTGGGTTAACTGCCACCGCCGTTCATAGAGTTTGACAGCCACAATTCACGGAGTTTGATTGCATAATTCTCCTAGTTTGTTAACCGAAAGGTATCAGTATGCTCAAGCAGATAGTAGTAGATAAGGTCATGGCACGACAAATGTGGAAGTTGGGATTCCAGGAACCCGCCTTATCTTACTATGATGTGGATGGCTATTTGCAGAATGCTGAAGACGACACCCTGCAACTGAAAGACTATAATGCCCCTAAGGAAATGTGCGGTCGCGGTGCCAGATGCTATGCTGCCCCCACTTTATCAGCCGTCCAAGACTGGCTGCGCCAGAAGAAGCACCATGAACTGTTGGTTTGCCGCGACACCTTCTTCCAGAATACAGGCGACTATTATTGCCGACTTATCAGGCTTTCCGATGGGTTAACCATAATGATGATATTTGGAGTGCAAAGATACAAAGAAAAAACGTAAAACGCGATATTTTACATAAAAACACAGCAACAGAATACGATATTTTACAAGAAATGGCGTTTCAGAACGCGATATTTTACATAAAAACGCTGCAATTTGTAGTTTTGTCGAGAATGACATTGGTTTTTACCCAACATCTAACCCTATGTGCCTGAAATGCCCTGCTGCAAAGGGTTTGAGGAGGGTTAGATGATGGCTAAACATCTAACTAACATCTAACCCACATCTAACCCAGATATACCTTATGCAACCTTTTGGTGTGCAATCTTGTAATACGAGATGTTTTTACGTAATACATGCTCAAACCCCATTTCCCGCATAGCCAGTCCTATATGTATCCTTGTACTCCTGTCGCTCTTCACTGAAGGATATTCCTGCTGAATCTCCCTGAGGATATCCCCGCAGTTCATGTACTTGGGCAACTCCCCTTCCTTCGGCAGTCGGAACGTGGCATTTACGATCTCGGCAATGTCCTTCTGTTCCATGTAGTTCAGGTTGAGCTCCTGGATTCGCTTCACCTCCGCAGGGGTGAACCAATAGGGCGCCTTCAGCTCTATCAGTTCGTGGAGCACCTGGGCATACAGCTGTCCGTAGTCGATCTCCCCCGTGTTGTCAATCAGCTGGTCCTTGGGCACTGTCAGACAGATGTACCGTCTGCTGCCCGTGGCATCGGTCAGCGGGTGCGGGTTGTTCGTCGTGGCCACGAAAGAAGCATAGCGGGGCCTGTCCTCCTGACTGCAGCCGAAAATGGGTCTTCCGTTCACCTTGCTCTTCGACAGCGTCTGCTTCAGCGCAGGATGCTGACTCGGTCTTATCGCATCCAGCTCATCCAGGTTCACTAGCAGGTTGTTCGTCAGCGCCATCTCCTTGTCGAACTTGTTCGACAGGTTCAGATGGTCGAGGTAGTACTGTCTGAGATGCGGAGGAAGGATCCTTGCCACGAACGTTGTCTTACCGCAGCCCTGGGCACCGATCAGCGTAGGTACGCACTCGTTTCCGTGGATGGTATCCATCTGAAGCCAGTGGGCCACTGCAGAGCGAAGCCAGGTGGCCAGATAACCGTGCTGCTCGCTGCTGATACCGGGTAACCTGCCGAACAGTGCTGCCACATGGTTCTGTCCGTCCCACTGGGGCAGGTGCCCGAGGAAGTCCTTTACCGGATCGAATGCGGGAACCTCCTCGGAGTTGATCAGCTCCATGATCTCTGCCTTCGGACTCCCCTTCTCCATGACAGCCTCACGCTTGGCCCTGATCACGATGCTGTTGAGGGCCGCCTGCGTGAGTGTCCTGTAAACAGGCTCTTCGGCAGGCAGTGCTGCAAACTCCACCTTCCCGCTCAGCACATTGCGGCGGAAGAGGTAATTGTCTTGTAGGAACAACTCGGTTGCGAGTGTGTTTTCCTGTGTGTTACTCATGGTGTTGCCACCCATCATAGTCGTGTCATTCATAAATGGTAATAAAATATTAATTGTTAATAAATGTTAGTAGCGCAGACACTCCAGGTTACCCCTTCATGTTTTGCGCCTGCAAAGGTACGAAAAAAATCCGGGAAGACCAAAAATCGACCCCTCATAGGGTGCAAAAATCTGTTAACAAACCACCACCTTTCTGTTAAAAAACACTGAACGCCGTAGACGCTATGAGTGAATGACGTTCCCGCTATCAGCATTTGACGTTCCCACAATCAGAGAGTGACGTTCCCACTATCAGCGTTTGAGGCACTTTTCACCAGAAACTGCCATAGTTTCCAACGCAAACTGCCATAGTTTCCTTCTTCCCCACAAGGGATTACCACTAAATACAGTTCGTGGTAATTTGGGTATGAGAGAAATTGGTTGAACGGGAGGGATATGTGGGTTAGATGTAGGTTAGATGTAGGTTAGATGTTTGGGCATCATCTAACCCTCCTCAAACCCTTTGCACATCGATGTTTCAAGCATTTTGGGTTAGATGTTGCCCTGTTTTTTGCGAATGTTCATAAAATATGATACTCCTACAAGCTTAGTTGAAGCTCCCAACCAGCCTTATAACACCCTGTTATCAGCCTTATAACTTATCGTAATCAGCCTAGTTGAAGGTCATTATAAGGCATGTTCTACTTTCTTAGCAACCACATGGCGAAGAACTTGTCATAGACCTCATACACCCCAAGTGATGTGGTAACGAAGCTCTTTTCGAGCAGTCCTTTGATGGCAGCCTGTACACTACTTGTTGAAGGAAGATGCCAACGACGGATGAAGTCGGCAGACGTTATGGCAGTTGCTTTTCCTGCCTTACTGATGGCTAACAACAGCATCTTCTGTTTAGGAGGCAGTTGGAAGAGCATAGATTGGTAATTGAATTCATTGGCCCGCAAGATACTCTCAACAGCAGAATCTATCATTTCAATGGTGCATGACGTATTAGGCCGCGAAATGGCAAAGAGTTCGTTCATCACTCGCTGTACATACCATGTAATCCCTTCGAATCGTTCATAGACCTTCTGAAAGACTGCGGCAGGAAGTGTTTTCCCAGCAGCCTTAAAGTGTTTTTGGGCAAATTGACAGTATTTTTCTATCGGAATACAGTCAATGCTCATCATCGATGTGCTCTGATAGAACGGACGGGCAGGACTACTGAATATCTCAGCCATCATGGAGCGCTGGGAACCGGCAAAGATAAAGTTTGCATTTCGGCAATGCTGTACATAGGTGCGCAACAAGGCTTCTGCATTGCCATCGGGATAGTGGCTGACCGCCTGAAACTCGTCGATGGCAACAATACATGGCTTGTCGGCAGACTCAATGTAGCGAAAAATCTCGTCAAGAGTTACCCTTGGTGTATGGATATCTCCGACTGATACATTCCATGAAGGATTGCCCATGGAATCGAAAGATATACCACTACGCAAGGAAGTCAGGAATCCTGTGAATTTCTGCATCACCTTGGTTCCCCATGGCCGAAGGGATGACAACATACCGCTTCCCATTGCCATAATCATATCCTCTATGTTTTTGGTGGCATAGATATCGATCAGGAATGTGTAGTAGTTCTTTTTGACTTTCGATTGGTGAAACACATTCTCTATCAGCCCCGTCTTCCCTATGCGGCGCGGAGCTATTAATGCCACGTTGTTGCCATTCTCAATAAACCTGAGCAATTGCTCAGTTTCTTCTTTGCGGTCGCAGAAATACGCTTCCGACTCGTAGCCATACAGGATAAAGGGATTGTTAACCATACGCATGTCTTTATTTGTGCACAAAGATAATTATTATTCTTTAATTATTATACTATAATAATCATTATATAATAATCTTTAACGTTTCAGGGACATAAAACGAGAACCCCCATCTGCCAGTTGTGACATGATGGGTGCTTCTTGACATTTGGCAGAGCTCATAAGCGTGAAGGAACTGCGTGTTGGGAAGACTTAATAGGTATAGAGTTTGATGTGGAGAATTTTCCACTCACCCACACTGATGCGGGCATGACGACCTTGGTGGGTCTGGTCACCATTATGACGGCGGAGATAGTGCATGGTGCCGTCAGAGGAGATGGAGACCTCATCGACTGACAGCAGACCGAGACGGGCTCCTCTGAACTTGGTAGTTGAGGCATTGGACTTTGTGCGTTCTCCTCCAGCTTCGGCAAAGCCATCCTCGCCTAATTGTTTCGATACTTCCTGTTGCTTCTCTGTGGATGTCTTAAAATCGATGACCACTCCACTGCCCGCCAAGAGGTATTCATATTTGCCAAGACGGATAAGCATGGCACCGCCTTCTGGCCAAGTGGAACCATCGGTGGCGCGTGAATCCCATGGTAGCGTGAAATAATGGCGGCATGTCATTACAACCCCCTTATCGTCTATGATTCGTTCCTTATTGTCTTGGTCGAAGAGTAATCCCCAGGAGCCATCGCCAATCGTTTTATAGGAAGTGAGATGGAATACTTGCGAAAGCAGGTCGTAGGCTTTCGTAACCGTTTCGGATTCGTGATCAGAGGCTTGGTCGATAGCGAAAGGACTGAAGCCCAATGCCTGATGTTCACCGAAGGCATAAAGGGCACGCACACCGCTATTCTCACAGCATCGACTCTCAGGAATGAAGAGTCGGTTCTTGATGCTTCCTCCATCTTGAGGACGTGAGGGCAAGGCGTATTGTGAAGCCCATGACTTGAAACCTGTATCGTAGATATCCGGGGCGAGGATGTCTATACTCGGAGCCCCTGCTTTCCAAATGTCTGCAAGGTGAGCCAGCGGACCGGCTGATGGGTATTCGCCCGGTTTGCGCCCCCGACTGTTCATGGCGGCATTCACATAGATGGGGATGTCGTGGATGCGTCTGACTGTCTGCGCCAGCTGTTCCACATAGCAGGCATAGTGCCAGGCCATGAACTTCTCATCGGCATAGTCATCCGTGCCGAATACTTCACTCCATGATCCTTGCTTCTTGATGTTTAGTGCTTTGAGTAAGGCTTTGGGAACCGACTGCTGATGAGCTTTCTCTGCTAATGGCGAGTGATCGCGTGCCGATTCCAGCATGCCAATTTCGTTCTCTATCTGAATCATGATTACCACCTCGCGCTGAGGATCTTTTTGGGCGATATGCCGCATCAGTGCAGAGAATGCCTTCTGGTCGGCCTGCAATACGTTGTCGCTGAAACACGAGGCAATCTCCACTGGTTTTCCTTCGGCTGTCATCGCCCTTGGAAACCGTTTCACGTCGCGTTTGAACCACTCTGGTGCATAGCACGACATGGAATTCTTCCATGCTCCGAACCAGAGAGGTACAATCTTCAGTCTTTGTTGGCGAGCCACATCGATGGTCCGGTCGATAAGCGTGAAATCCATCTGACCTTCCACTGGCTCCATCAGTTCCCAATAGACTGGTACGAGCACGGTGTTCAAGCCCAACTGTTTCATGCGTGGCAGTACCTCGTCGATATCACCGACTGACGTAGCGGCTGAATTACTCAACTCTCCGCCAAGAATCACAAAGTCTTTTAACTGAGCATGGGCGCAAAGAGTCAAAAGCAGACTCATCAGGATGGTTGTTATTCTCTTCATGCAGCTATCGGTTAATCGTATTGTTGTTATTTCCTTCCGAAATCAGCAGGAATCTCGCCCCATTGGGCGGTCTCCCATTTGATGATAGGGTTGTGGAAGGTGTTAGTGCGAAGCCAGTTCTCGGCACGGGCGATAATCTGGTGCAGTTGTTCTGTTTCGGGATTGTGCGGTAGGGTGGTCTTACAACGTTTCTTGTTTACCCACAGGATGGCATTGTAGCTGTCGCTGTAGATGGTTTTGCATATCCCCATTTGCTGTTGCAAGGCCAGGGCATGAACAATGGCCAGGAACTCCCCGATGTTGTTGGTGCCAAATACCGGACCGAAATGGAATACCTGCTGACCTGTGGCAAGGTCAATGCCTTGGTATTCCATCATGCCTGGGTTGCCGCTGCAAGCTGCGTCAACAGCCCATGCTGAAGCACTTACCTCTAAAGGTAAGGGCAGTCCTGGAGCCACCCCCGACCCCTCCATAGGGAGGGGAGAAGGGAGCTCGTTATTGATCGTTTGTTCGTTTGACATGAGTTGTTCTTTTATTGTTGTGAAAACAGCCTCGGAATTGAAAAGGACCTCTTCGTTTGTAAATCTAATGACTTTGAATCCTTGTAATCTCAAATCCTCAGTCCGTTGTGTATCTTTGATCATTTGTCCTTCTTGGAGATGGTATTCCCCATCAACCTCAATGACGATTTTCTGATGAAGACAAACAAAGTCAACGATGTAGTCTTTGATAATGTGCTGCCTCCTAAACTTATGTCCTGACTGCCTGTTTTGTAGGAATTTCCACAAGAGCGATTCTGCTTCTGTTGGCTTGCTCCTATTCTGTTTGGCAAAGGCCTTGAGGATCTCATATTCCTCATTTGCAGTTTGATACGGGTATGTCATTTTCGCTTCTCCCCTCCCTATGGAGGGGTCGGGGGTGGCCTACATTCGTTCCGGCACCTCGATACCCAGCAGGGCCATGCCGTTCTTGATGATCTTGGCCACGTTTCTTGCAAGGATGAGGCGGACTTGTTTCTTCTGCTCATCCGGCTCATTGAGGATGCTGTAGTCGTGGTAGAACTGGTTGAACACCTTCGTCAGCTCATAGCAGTAGTTAGCAATGCCGCTGGGCGAATAGTCCTTGCCAGCCTGTTCTACAGCTGCACCGTATTCGCTCATCTTCTGGATAAGCTCAATTTCCTTGGGAGCCACCCCTAGCCCCTCCATAGGGAGGGGAACACCAAGCGCCTCTCCTTCACCCCTCCTTATGGAGGGGTCGGGGGTGGCAGCTTTTCTTAGGATGCTGCGGATGCGGGCATGGGTGTATTGGATGAACGGTCCTGTGTTGCCGTTGAAGTCGATGCTCTCTTCAGGGTTGAAGAGCATGTTCTTACGGGCATCCACCTTCAGGATGAAGTATTTCAGGGCGCCCATACCCACGATGTTGGCAATCTCGTTGCGCTCCTCCTCGCTCATATCGGCGAACTTACCCAACTCGATGGATGTCTTCAAGGCATCGTCCACCATCAGCTGCATCAGGTCGTCGGCATCCACCACAGTACCCTCACGACTCTTCATCTTACCGTTGGGCAGTTCCACCATACCGTAAGAGAAGTGTACAAGTTCCTTGCCCCACTTGAATCCTAAGCGGTCGAGCAGGATGGAAAGCACCTGGAAGTGGTAGTTCTGTTCGTTGCCCACCACATAGATCATCTTGTCGATGGGGTAGTCGTTGAAACGCATCTCGGCTGTACCGATATCCTGTGTCATATACACGCTGGTACCATCGGAACGGAGCAGCAGCTTCTTGTCGAGTCCCTCGTTGGTGAGGTCGGCCCATACACTATTATCCTCATGGCGCTCGAAAAGACCGTTGGCCAGTCCTTCCTCCACCTTAGCCTTTCCTTTGAGGTAGGTCTGTGATTCATAATAGATCTTATCGAAGCTCACACCGAGTTTCTTGTAAGTCTCATCGAAACCGGCATATACCCAGTTGTTCATTTTCTCCCACAAGGCACGCACCTCGGGGTCGTTCTGCTCCCACTTCACGAGCATCTCATGGGCTTCCTTAATGAGCGGAGCCTCCTGCTTGGCTTTCTCCTCATCCATGCCCTGAGCCATGAGTTCCTTAACTTCCTCACGGTAGTGCTTGTCGAAGAGCACATAGTAGTCGCCAATCAGGTGATCACCTTTCTTGCCGCTGCTCTCAGGTGTTTCGCCATTACCCCATTTCAGCCAAGCCAGCATCGACTTACAGATATGAATACCGCGATCGTTCACGATATTGGTCTTCACCACCTTGTTTCCGTTGGCAGCCATGATCTGTGCCAGCGACCACCCAAGGAGGTTGTTGCGTACATGTCCTAAATGAAGGGGTTTATTGGTGTTGGGAGATGAGTATTCAATCATGACCAACGGAGAATCGTCCGTAGCTGCTTTCTCTCCATAATGCGGATCGGCATCGATGGTGTTCAGCAAATCCAACCATGCTGTTTGCGAGATAACCAGGTTAAGGAATCCCTTAACCACGTTGAAGTCGGCTACTTCAGCGATATTTGCTTTCAGCCATTCGCCGATTTCCTGTGCCGTTGCTTCCGGACTCTTCCTTGAGAGTTTCAGGAAGGGAAATACCACCAGTGTGAGGTTCCCCTCGAATTCTGCTCTGGTCTTTTGCAACTGTACCATCTTCTCGGGTACATCCTGTCCATACAATGCTTTAATCGCCTCCATCACAGAGGCTGACAACTTATTCTCAATGTTCATATCGATATGCGCTTTTGAATTTGGCTGCGAAGTTACGATAATTTGGTCGGACTACCAAATAATTCAAAAAAAAAGTTTGGCGTGACATCTCGTCAGGCCAAACGAAAAAAGTATAATTATATTATGAAACGATGATAAGCTAACAAAATCGCTGCAAAGGTATGGCTTTTCTTTGAAACGACCAAATAAAAAGGAAAGAAATTTTTCAGATTCAAACAAAATCGTACAATAATTCTTCAAATTGAAACATTTATTCCTCTTTTTCAATGAAACGATAAAGTTTCCGATAGAAGGGATGCTGAGTCAGCGTACTGGTATCTCCCAAGATGATCAGTTTCATGCGAGCCCTGGTAATGGCCACATTCATTCGACGAAGGTCGCGCAGGAAACCAATCTGTCCTGAGTCGTTGGCACGAACCAGTGAGATGAGGATGATGTCCCGTTCCTGTCCTTGGAACCCATCCACGGTATTGATGCTGATATGACTCCTGTACGGCTTGAAAAACGGGCGTTTCTTTATCTGTTGCCGCAGGTATTGTACCTGTGCCCGATAGGGTGAAATGATTCCCACATCGATATGCTCGTCAAGGATACGTTGCTTACCGATCTTTTCGAAGTATCGTTCCAGAACGGCCATTGTCAGTTCGGCCTCCGTCTTGTTCACTCGTCCGAAGGTCTCACCGATGAATTCCTCTTTCGCATCGATATCCGATGTGTCTATCCATTCAATGGGTTCGTCATAGTCGAGTATGCCACGGTACTTCACCTCAGGGGCACTCTCCACCTGTCCGTGGTAGAAATAATCACTGGAGAAGCGCATGATTTCATCGTTCATGCGGTATTGTATCCGCAGCAGCGTCACCACATCGGGTTTGTTTTCCACGATGCGTTCCATCAGTGTCTTGTCAAGACCGCCATGCATGGCCGCCAGACTCTTGATGGTGGGTGGTAGCTGACAGTGGTCGCCGGCCAGAATCACACGGGTGGCCTTCCGGATGGGAATCCAGCAGGCTGCCTCCAAGGCCTGTGCCGCCTCGTCGATGAACAGCGTTCCGTATTTCTGACCTTGTAGCAGACGGTTGGCACTGCCCACCAAGGTGCAGGCAATGACACGTGCCTCACCGAACAGTTCCGCATTGATGCGTATCTCCAGTTCGGTGGCCCGACTTTTCAATCGTTCAATCTTCTGGTGGTATTTCTCGTCACCCCGTTTGCGGTGTTGTCTGATCTCACGAATTGTCTTACGGATAGCCCACAGGGCGGGGTAGTCGGGATGAGCCTCAAACCTGCGTTCGTAAGTAAACGACAGCATCTTATCATTCACCTTACTCGGGTTACCGATACGCAAGACGTTGATACCACGGTCGACCAATCGTTCACTGATCCAATCGACAGCCATATTACTCTGCGCACATACCAATACCTGGTTCTCGCGCATCAGCGTCTCATAGATAGCCTCTACCAATGTGGTGGTCTTACCCGTTCCCGGCGGTCCGTGGACAATGCTCACATCCTTGGCGCAGAGCACCTCGTTCACCGCATGTTCCTGCATCTTGTTCAGGTAGGGGAAACGTAGCTGACTGAATGTGAACCTTTGGGCCTTCATCGAAGGCGTGTAGAACAGGTCGCGCAAATAGGACAACCGGTTTCCCTTGGCCTTGATCACCCGGTCGAGTGCCTCGAACATCATCTTGTAGCTGGTCTCGTCGAACGACAGTTGTACGCCAACAGGATCGGTGCTGGCCAGGACATCAGCGATAGGAGCGGAATCAGGGACGGTTACCACCATGCGGTTCCCATCCACAAAACTTACTGTTCCTGTAAAGCTAAGATGAGATAGGGTTTGGGGCTGACCTGCTAAACGAAAAAAGGAGACGGGGCGACCGAACTCGAAGTTATGTTCAATCTCCTCGTCTCCTGTGCGGAATACCTCAATACATAATTGGTTCAGACTGTTGTAATAGCTCTTGCCAGGTTTCAGGGGAAACCACGCATCCCCCCGCTTGATTCTTCGCTGCAGACCCATGATCTCGGTCTGCTTGCGGAACAAATCCTTCTCGCAATTATACTCAATCTCCAGCAGCATACGTTGCTGCTGGAGAGCGAGAATGGGGGAGGATACCCTCTGTTGCGAAGGACCTGATGCCATGGTGAAACAGTCTGTGTCGTGGACGATTACTTCACCACGAAGTCAAGACTCTGCAGGTCCTTGTCGAGTGAAGAAGAACCATAGAGAATCTGATAGCGTCCAGGACGGGTAGAGAGTTCATCGATGGACGGGTCGTAGTACTCGAACGACTCTCCGTCGAGGGTGATGACAGCCTTGGCGGTCTGACCCGGTTCGATGCTCACCTTCTGGAAGCCCTTGAGCGACTTGATCGGTGCTTCGGGATAGTCAAGAGCCTTGACATATACCTGTACGATTTCATCACCAGCACGCTTACCGGTATTGGTAACAGGAACGGTCAGTGTAACTGTTCCGTCTTCCTTCATGGCCTTCTTCGACAGCTTACCCTTTCCATAAGCAAAAGAGGTGTATGACATACCATAACCGAAAGCATACTGCGGCTCACCGCGGAAGTAACGATAGGTACGGTTCTCCATGCTATAGTCGAGGAAGTCGGGCAGATCGTTGTTGGAACGGTAGAAGGTTACCGGCAGCTTACCGCTCGGGTTGTAGTCGCCGAAGATTACGTCAGCCAGTGCCTTGGCACCACCCTGACCAGCATACCAAGCCTGGAGGAGGGCGTCGTACTGACCGTCAACACTACCGAAGGCGATGGCAGAACCAGAGCAGTTCACAAAGATAACGGGCTTGCCGGTCTTGTGCATAGCCTTGACAAGCAGTTGCTGTACTACAGGCAGTTCGATGTCCTGCTTGTCACCACCCTCACCTTCCATGCGGGCAGAGATACCACCGATGATGATGATGGCGTCGGCCACCTTCACCTCGTTGGCCAGATCGGTGAAGTCAGCCAGCTTACGCTCGCAGATATCACCGCGCAGCATGGCGAAATTGCCGTTGCCACGACCATATTCAATCACTACGTTATAGTCCTTGCCTTTCTCCACGGGGAATGACTTATAATCAGCGCCACGGCGTCCGAAGCCACCGAAACCGCCAAAGCCACGGCGACCGCCGCCCTTGTTCTCTTCCACTACCTCGTCGTTCACCTTCAGAACATAACCGTTATCGGTAGAGAGCGTGTACTTCATGTCACCTGTGAAGGTAGCAGTATATTTACCGCTGATGCGTACTGAGAGGTTATCGTTATCAACACCCTCAGCAAAGCCCCAAGCGCCGAAGGTTGAGAAGTTCAGCTCGTTGTAGTAGTCGGTCTTGACAGGCTCGCCAGACAGATCCTTGTTGTTCCAGAACTCTACCTTTACACCCTTGCCGTCGTTGAAGTCCTGCAGATGATGCACGGTAGTGTATTCGTCGTTCAGCTCACATGCCTTCTCGTAGATGATCTTTGCATTGGGCACAGCCTGACGGATACCTTCGAGCAGTGAGTGCTGGTGTGCCTTGGTAGGTGTGCCGCCGTAGTTACCGTTCAGCAACTCAATGTCGTCGGCATTCGGACCGAGTACTGCCAGTGTCTTGATATTCTTTGAGAGGGGCAGTACGTTACCCTTGTTCTCCAACAGTACCATGGATTCGCGGGCAGCCTGAGTAGCCAGCTCATCGTTCTTCTCACTGCTAATCACCTCGGGCTTGAGGTTTGCCCATGGAATCATATCGGCGGGGTCGAACATACCCAGCTCGAAACGACCGTACAATGTCCTGCGCAGATGACCATCCAGGGTGCTCTCCTTGATCAAGCCCTTCTGCAAAGCCTCGGTGAGCACCATGAACACCTTACCGCATTCCAGGTCGGTACCGTTGAGAACGGCATCAACCGAAGCAGACAGCGGGTCCTTGTGTGTCTCATGCTGACCTCTATTATAGAAATTATTGATCGCATCGCAGTCGGTAAGCACAATACCGTCGTAGCCCCATTTGTTGCGGAGGATATCCACCAGCAGACGGTCGCTTGTACAGCAAGGTACTCCCTCGTAGCGGTTATAGGCGCACATCACCTCACGTACATTACCTTTCTTTACCAATGCCTTGAAGGCGGGGAGGTAGGTCTCCCAAAGGTCGCGCATGGAAACAACAGCGTTGTAAGAGTGGCGCAAGGGTTCCGGACCGCTGTGTACAGCATAGTGCTTGGCACAAGCGTGTGTCTTGAAATACTTATCGTTGTCGCCCTGCATACCGAGAACGGTCTCTACACCGAGAACAGCATTCAGGTAAGGATCCTCACCACAGGTCTCCTGACCACGGCCCCATCTCGGATCACGGAAGATATTCACGTTAGGACACCAGAAGGTGAGCTCGGGGTTGCCAGGATAGTAGGTGGCACCCATCTTCACGTTGAACACATTATGGTCGGAACGGTTCCAGTTGGCACGTGCCTCATCGGAAACGGCTGAGAATACCTCACGAACCTGCTGCGGATTGAAGGCAGCTGCCATACCGATGGGTTGGGGGAATACGGTGTAGTCGCTCTGGCGTACACCATGACAAGCCTCGCTCCACCAGTTATACGAAGGAATGCCCAGACGGTCGATGGAAACCGACTTATTCATCATCAGTCCTACCTTCTCCTCTGGGGTGAGCAGTGAGATGAGGTTCTCCACACGCTCTGCGTATGACAGACTGGTATCCTGATACGGATACTTGCTCACAGCACCACCCTCGTTGGCAATGGCTTTCACAGTAAGAGCACCGAGAGAGATACCGTTCACGTCGCGCAGGTTTACGCTACCGTTCTTTACGCCCGTTGACTTGGTCGGATTCAGCGTTACCAGCACCTCTGCCTTCTCACCCGGCATGATGGCCTCGGTGGGATAGATGGCCTGGATACAGTCGCAAGTACTCACGAACTTTCCAATGGTAACAGGCGCCTTGGAAGTGTTCTGCAGGGTGAAGGTGTGACACACGGCACCTGCAGCCGCATTGATGGTACCGAAGTCCCATTCGTATGCGTTGAAGGATACAGGACTCTTCTTACTCTGAGCCCAAACAGGCGCTGTCAACAACAGCGCAAGAATAGCGATAATTGTTTTTCTTTTCATGACTGTCTTAATGAGAATTTGAATAATTGTTTGCAAAAGTACAATTTTTTGATGACAAAAAGTAATGGTTTCGAATATTTTTGTATCTTTGCCACAACATTTATTAAACTATTAGTGAAATTATGTCAGTATTAATTGTTATCATTATCTTAGCCATCGTGGTATTTGGCTATTTTATCTCAACCCAGAGGTCGTTGGTGAACCTTGATGAGATGTGTAAGAACGCCTTGAGTCAGATCGAGGTTCAGTTGAATTCCCGTTGGGATGCATTGTTGGCCTTGGCCAAGAGTGCTGCTCAGTATGCCAAGCACGAGTCGGAAACGCTGATCGAGGTGATCCGTCAGCGTCGTGGCGAGGATGTGAATTCCGCTGCCGACGTGGCTGATCAGCAGAGTGCATTGCAGTCGGTATTGGGTCGTTTGATTGCCATCGGTGAAGCCTATCCCGACCTGAAGGCCGCCAATCTTTACAAGGATGTAATGGATGGTGTGCAGAAGTATGAGGAGAATGTGCGCATGTCGCGTATGATCTATAACGACACCGCCACCAAGATGAACCGTATGGTGCGCCAGTGGCCGTCGTCTATCGTTGCTTCTATCCTTCACTTCGGTCAGAAGGACTATCTGAAGGCTGACGAAGAGCAGAAGAAGAGCTACCCCAACCTCGACGAGGCATTCAAGAAATAAGGAACCGAGGATGTAGGTAACAGCATGGGAAACAGAAATATCTTCCTCAGCCTGCTCCTCCTGCTCTGTTCGTTTCCTTCCTCTACCTTCGCGCGGCCCAAACTCAACGACCTCGATATCCGCGTGGTGCTGAGCAAGAACGGTGATGCTTTCATCACTGAGACGCGAAGGATGGAGATTGATTCGGAGGGGACGGAGTGCTATATCGTGATCGGTAACCTGAACGGGAGTGAGTTGCGCGACCTGCAGGTAACCGATGAGAATGGTGTGACCTTCGAGAATGTCGGTCAGTGGGACATCGATAGGAGTCGTAGCTGGAAAGAGCACAAATGCGGTGTGGTGACAACACACGGCGGCTATGAGCTCTGCTGGGGCCTCGGTAAGAGTGGCAGTCGTGTATATACCACAAGCTATGTGGTGACGAACCTGGTGCGTGGCTATGCGGATTCTGACGGCTTCAACTTCATGTTCGTGGCAGAAGGAGTCAGTCCGTATCCTGATCATGTCAAGGCGACCATCATGCTCGAGGAGGACACGCTCGATACTGATACTGCTACATACCACCTGCCTGATCTGCTCACCGAGCAGAATACCAGGATATGGGGTTTCCGCTACCGGGGCGATGTGAACCTTGTGGGTGGTAATATCGTGGCAGAGAGCAGCGAACCGTTCTCCAGAAGCAGTGCGATGATCGTGATGGCACAATTCGAAAAGGGATTGTTTAAACCCACCATGGTGAGCAACGGTGCATTCAACGAGGTGCGTGAGCGGGCTTTCGAGGGCAGCGATTATATCGAGACGGGTTCTGATGAACTTTCGCGCAAGGATCTCCTCATCTTATTCATCCTCGTGGCATTCCTCTTCCTGATGCCCATCCTGCTGATTGCAGGTTATTTCTATTACGTGTGGCGGGCAAGGAAGAAGGTAATGAAGGATTTGCTCTGGTATCGCGACATTCCCAACAACGGAAACCTTCAGTGGGCGAACGATGTACAGAATGCCTATAAATATATAGGTACTGATTACAACAACCTCCTTTCGGCCTGTATCCTGAAACTGATTAACCAGGGGTCCATCACCATCGACAAGACGATGGACAATAAAGGGAGGACCGTTCAGAACTTCGTGATTCATGATCTGAAAGATGCTGAAACGCAGCCGAAGCTGATGCAGATGGTGCATAACATCTTCAAGAATGCAGCAGGTAATGATACCATCCTGGAACCGAAGGAGCTGAAGACGTGGATGAAGAAGACCTATAATCAAAGTGTGGTGGATTCCTTTATCCAGACCCTTCATACCAAGACGAGCATCTATCACTATAAGAACGAACTTGAGGAGGTAAGAAACCTGTTCGGACTGAAGAAATTCCTCAAGGAGTTCTCGTTACTGGATGAACGCCATGTCCATGAGGTGGCCTTGTGGAAAGACTATATGATCTATGCCACGCTCTTCGGTATTGCCGATCAGGTGATCAAGGATATGAAGGCCATCAATCCGGATTATTTCAATATGGATCATGTGGCAGAACAGATGGCAGACAACCTCACACTGCCCACCATCTATTCCACCCTTCATTCCAGTACGACACGGGCTGCCGTGAGCAAGGCCGAACGTGAAGCAAGAGTCTCTGGTAGAGGCGGTCATGTTTCATGGGGCGGCGGTGGCGGTTTCTCCGGCGGTGGCTTCGGAGGAGGAGTGAGATAGGAAGCAAGAAGCAGGAAGCAAGAAGCAGGAAATAAGAAGCAAGAGAAATGTACTATGATATAGAGCCTGTATCTCTAAATCTATTCTCTTGCCTCTTGCTTCTTGCTTCCTGCTTCTTGCTTCTTATTTCCTGCTTCTTGCTTCCTGCTTCTTGCTTCTTGCTTCTAATAATCTAAGTTTCTACAAACTTTCCAACATTTTGATCAATGCTTTTCTGCGCTCAGGCCATGTCTTGAAGTCATCGGCCTTAAGTGTGGGCACTTCACCCATGCCCTGCTGACCACCTTGTCGCATCTCACCAATCATGATCATGACGGGTTTGATCTTCTTATCAGCCACAAGCTTGTCAACCACAGCATCGGCACCACCAATCTTGAACCAGCTCTCCACGGTGTCGTCCTTACCGGGTACTAAACGGATGAAGGCGGGGCGCTCACTGCGGTCGGCTATGGCAGGCATGTAGGTAGCCCTGTTACGACTGTAGCTTACCGTTCCGTGAGGAATATCGCCCATCGCAGCGAAGTTATACTCGTTGGAGGGATGGTTGGCGACGCTGGGCTTGAAACCCTTTACAGGTGCCAGATACATATCGTTGGGGTCGGCAACGGCCATGCCATCCACAGAGAAGTAATAGGTGAACGGCTCGAAGAGGTTAGCCGACTGCTCCTTCTTGAGTTCTATTGACCATACGCCATCATTGTCTTTCGTCATCGGCAGGGGCTTGTCGAAGATCTCGGCACAGAACGTTACCTGCTGGGCATTCTCAGCCTTGAAACGGAAGATGATACCATCTTTCTGGTAATCGGGTGAGGTGATAGGACGCGGGAATAATCTACCCATCACGGCAGGTGTCAGCTGCGACTCGTTACCTGTGGCAACAGGTGTGGGCTGACTGTCTTTCAATGCGGCCTTGGAAGCCTCGGGGTTGAACAGCAACGGCATGGTCTTGGTGAGGAAATACTTGGCGTTCATCCAGGTATGACCGAACTTGTCGTGCGTGAACTCCTTCACCGAGCGGATACCCTTCTTGTCGAGGTGCTCCATGTAGTCGCGGGCAGTACCGAAGAGGAAGTCGTCAGTACCCACACCTAACCAGAACAGATGAATCTTACTGTTCGTGTCGTCGGCATTGTCATATACGCCACCAGGCAGTGTTGTCGAGGTGAACGAACTATAGCTGCACAGGTAAGAGAACTTGTCGAGATTGGTCAAGCCAATCATCAAGCCCTGGTTACCACCACGCGAGAAACCACCAATGGCACGATGGTCACGATCGTTAATAGTGCGGTAGTGCTGCTCTACGTACGGCATCAGGTCGTTGATGACATCCTTGGTGAACACATCTCCGCCGAAACGCATCTGGGGAACACCTGCCTCTGCTGGTACTGTGCTCAGCAGCTTTGACGGGTTGCCATAGGGAAGCACAATGATCATCTCCTTGGCCTTGCCTTCAGCCAGCAGGTTATCGAGGATGTAGTTCATCCTTCCCACCTTGTAGTACACCTCTTCGGTATCGGTGGTACCGCTGATCAGATAGAACACGGGGTACTGCTTGTCGCGGTTGCGCATATAACCTGGCGGCAGATAGACGATAGCCTGGTTCGTGCTACCTAAGCTCTTTGAGTAGTAATGAATATAGTTCACAGAGCCGTGAGGCACATCCTTGATGTCGTGTGCCAGGGAACCCGTCTTGGCGGGGATGTCCAGCAGACTGTTCTTGAAGCCCTCGTTGGGGAAGTACTGGTCGCACTGGGGATCCATCACGCTCACGCCGTCAACCACGAAACAATAGGGGTACATGTCGGGGGCAGCAGGACCCAAGGTAACGGTCCACAAGCCCGTCTTGGCGTCTTTCTTCATGTCGTGCCTGCCGGCGAACTGTACATCTACCTGAACGCTCTTAGCTTTGTCGTTCTTGAACTGGAAGGTTACTGTGCCATCATTGTTGAAAATGGTGGATGGCTGAGTTGCAGATGACTGTGCCCAGCTGACTACACCAAGGCACATCATCATGAACAATGACAATAGTTTTCTTTTCATAGATTTTATTAATGATAATGAATGATTGATTTGCTGTGGAGAAAGGGTCTTTAGCCCCTTGCCATCTTGTAGATCGCTTCCATGTCGGGAGCATGGAGCACCTTCAGACAGCCGCAAGTGGCCTTGAAGTCACGACTGCACTTGCGGGTCATCTCTTGGATCTCGTCATCGGTGATGTCACGACCAATGAGTTCCTTGATGTTGATAGGCATACCGATGGCATGGTAGAATCGTTCCATGGCCTCAATGCCCTTGATGGCAGTACCCTCAGGGTCGGTGAAATCGTTCGGCACATCCATCACGTTTACCGCAAAGCGCACGAAACGACTCAGATTCTCGTGCATCACATAACGAGCCCAGCTCGGCCAGATGGCAGCCAGACCGGCACCATGTGTCACGTCGAACATACCACTCAGCTCGTGCTCCAGCTGATGCGTGGCCCAGTCGTCGCTGATGCCGCAACCGGTCAGTCCGTTGTGTGCCACACTGCCGCCCCACATAATCTGGGCGCGGTGACGATAATCCTCTGGATTCTTCAGTACCTCGAACACGGCCGTCTTCATGCGGCGCAATACCGCCTCGGCCAGGTCGGTGGTCAGATCCATATCATCATCCTTGGTGAAGTAACGCTCCATCGTGTGCATCATCATATCGGTCACGCCTGCTGCCGTCTGATAAGGAGGTAAGGTAAAGGTGCGGCGCGGATTCATGATGGCGAACTTTGGACGCGACATATCGTTCGAGTAGCCGAGTTTCACATCACCATCCTCATTGGTAATCACACTCGCCTCGCTCATCTCACTTCCTGCTGCAGGAATGGTCAGCACCGAAGCCACGGGCAGCATTCCTGTGGGTTCAGCCTTTCCTAAATAGAAATCCCATACATCCCCATCGTAGCAAACGCCATAGGCGATGCATTTGGATGAGTCGATAACACTACCACCGCCAACAGCGAGGACGAAATCAATCCCTTCCTTGCGGCAGATGTCAATACCCTTCTGGGCTAACGATAGTCGGGGGTTGGGCACTACGCCCCCTAACGTCACATATTCCACGCCACCCTCACGGAGCAGTCCGCAGATCTTGTCAAGCAGTCCTGAGCGCACGGCACTCTGGCCGCCGTAATGTACCAGCACCTTCGTGCCACCATACTTCTTTACCAGCTGAGCCACCTGCTCCTCTGATTGTTCACCGAACACCACTTCTGTCGGTGTGTAGTAATGAAAGTCCTTCATATTTATGTAGTAATACAGTAATAATTCTGCTATATGTCAAAGATTTTGCAAATATAATGATTTTGATTGAGAAAACGACAATTATTGTCATTTTTCTTCACCACATTCAGACATTACCTAAATAAACATACTGCAGTCCTTCGTCCATGGCAATTTGTCGTGCATTGCGTAAGGTCTGTATAGGTGTGGGAGGAATGTCGTGCATACGGTAGCGGGGAAAGAAACGACTGAAGTGAAGGGGTGTTTCCTCCATCCCGTTATCCACCATCCATCGGCACATCCTACGAATCATCTCCATGTCATCATTGATGCCAGGAATCACGAGATTGGTCAGCTCTATCCATACTCCAGCCTTCTTCATGGCAAGGATCGTGTTGAGAACCACTGATAGACGACCGCCGCTGATGCGTTGATAGATATCGTCACTGAATGATTTTAAGTCGATATTGGCCGCATCCAGGTAGGGTAGGAGGTCGGCTAACGGTTCCTGGTTCACATAGCCTGCCGTTACAAGGATATTCCACAATCCTTTCTCGTGTGCCAAACGTGCTATATCCGTTACATATTCTATATAGGTAAGCGGTTCGGTGTAGGTATAGGCAATGCCCGGACAATGGTATTTCGCACAAAGACCAACCATTTGCTCTGGCGTCAGGTTGTAATGATCCACCTCATCAGGTGCAGCCTGTGAGATATCATGGTTCTGACAGTTCAGACAACGGAAGTTACACCCTGTGCAGGCCATTGACAGACAAGTGGTGCCAGGGTGGAAATGGTAGAGCGGCTTCTTCTCGATAGGATCAACGGCCAAAGAACAAGGCTTTCCGTAAACCTCGCTGACGAGTACCCCTTCGTGGTTCCTACGACTACGGCATCTTCCCGTCTTACCAGGGGTTATACGACAGTGATGAGGACAGAGTGAGCACTCTACAGTACCATCCTCCAATCGCTGATAATACCTACATGCTATACCCGATTCTTCTCTCTGCGTATCAAGCATATCACACTTATCACTTGTTACTTGTCACTTATCACTTAAAACACGATGGCTTCATACACATACAGTTCCGCATCGCGCCAGCCGTCCCAACCTATTCCGGCCTTGTCTTGTGCACAATGTCCCACAAACTCCTCCTTGGTCCAGTTCACCTCATCGGCCACCTGAGGCAGGAAGGTGCCGCTGCGATGACCTTTGCGGATATAGATTCCATGCTTGTGCAGTTGGAACTCGTCAAGACTCTGTATGCGGCGCATGGGGGTGAGCACGGAAATCTCTATATCGAGATCATCCAGCTCATCACGGGTAACGGGTTGGAATCGGGGATCGCCGAAGGCAGCAGAACGAGCCATTTCGGCCACCACCTCATGCAGTGGTACATCCTCGCCGAAATGACCGATGCAGCCACGCAACCGGCCCTTTTTATGGAGGGAGACGAAGGCACCACATTTTTCATTGAACTTTGATCTTTGAACATTGAACTTTTCAATGCGTTTCCCATCCAAAGAGTCCTTGATACTCTTATAGGCAATCTCTTTCAGCGCACGCTTCTCCTCGTCAGACAAGGTGAAGTCTTTTTCTCCTTCTCCTCGCAGGATGGCGAACGAATGGTAACCCACCACACGGTTCGGATCATGGTCGTCTATATCACCAGAGTTCTGATACAGCAGGTGCTTCACCTGATACCGACTGTCGAGCATGAGCATCAGCGTGATGATGGGGAACCCGCCACAGGCGCTTGTAGCCAGGTTGTGTATGCCGCTGCGGGCGTTGGCTTCGATGGTGGTAATGAACTTCTTCACGTCACCGCTGGCCACAGCCTCCCCCGTCTTTGCATCTACCTTGCAAGCATCGGTATAAGAAGGATAATGAGAGAAGTCGCTACTGATGATGAAGAGGTTTTCATCGTTGAACCAAGGCTTCAGCACCTCGGCCATTCTCTTCAGTTTGGTATAGTCGTTGGTGGAGATAATAATCGGTACGATGGGCGGCACTTCTTTAGGGTTGATTGAAGAATGAACAGTGTAGAATCGTTGCAGGAAGGGCAGCTGAACCTCCAGACAGTGCTCGCGGTCGTGCGCCTCAGGACGGTAGTTGAAAAGACTGTCAGTATGAGTCAGCTCCAGGCAGGTCTGGCGGTCAACCCTTATCTTTCCCAAAGGAGTGGAATAATAGTCGGCCTCCGTATTCACCGATGCCCCGTCGAGCCATTCCTGATGACTGGGACCTAACAAAAAGATTCTCTTATACCTCCTTTCAGGATGAAGGGTCATGTATGCTGAGGCCGCCACATTCCCTGAGAAATAGTAACCGGCATGGGGCACGATCAGTGCAGCCACGTTCTCGTAGGCACAGCTGGAAGTATGACGAGCCAGCAAACTATCCACTTCTTGTCCCAGTACTTTGGGATCACTCTCATAAAAACGTCCTGCCTGTGTAGCTGGTCTTACCACAGGCGTTGTTGTCTGTCCGTTGCAATTCATCATCATCATAGTTGTTATGATCAGTAATGACCTCTTCCACATATCTGTTCTATATCCAAAACTCTTTCTCACCAGTCTCTTCCATATAGCCCTGACACTTCGGACAGGTCTTCTTATCCCATATCCGGATATTGTCGCTGCCGCACTGAAGACACAATCGTCCCACCTCGCTCCGATACGATGGGGCCACATCAGCAATGATACCACCCACCACGATATTCTGGATGGTATGGCAGTCGGGACACAACATGGCTGTTATCTGCTGACGGAACAGTCCGCGCCCCTCATACACCTCAGTCTCATATCCACAAGTCTTGCAGCGATATTTCCGTTTCCAAGCCATTCACAAGTCACGATAATGATCAGAATCCCCTGATCTTTTTCTTCTGCAAAAATAATAAACAATCAGGAAAAAGCCAAGAAATCATCACCTTATTTTATACAACTTCCCTTTAACTTCCTTTTCACCTCCCTTTATTATTCCTTTCCTGCAACTTTTTTGTCGTGCTTTCCGTCTATAGGTTAGTTTTAGGATAATTAACAGCTTATTATGAACAGAATGAATTTTAGGCGTTTTGCCATGATGATGGTTGCAGCAATGCTTGCCACAGGAGCATTTGCCAAGCGCACCTCACCCGATGTCGGTGGAAAGATTGTTGATGAGAACGGGAACCCGATGTCGTTTGTCAGTGTTGTTTTATTGTCTATGCCCGACTCTGTCTTCATACAGGGTTCAGTATCTGACGACAATGGTGAATTCAAACTCATTACTCCCGAGAATCAGGGTATATTGAAAATTTCAAGTGTTGGTTACGAAACCTTGTATGTGGCCGTTTCTTCCGATGGCAACATTGCTGGCGGTTCGGTCATCAAGATGAAAGAGGATAACACCATGCTTAACGAAGTGGTGGTGAAAGGTCATCTGCCCAAGACCAAGCTTCAGGGCTCTTCTATGGTTACCCAAATACAAGGTTCCGTACTGGAGAAATCGGGTACCTTAGACGAGATGCTTTCCAAGGTACCGGGTTTGATGAAAGGTAAAGAAGGCATAGAGGTGATAGGCAAGGGAAGTCCACTCATCTATATCAACGGTCGTAAGCTGCAAGATCAGGACGAGCTGAAACGCCTGAGTTCACAAGAGATTGTTTCCGTTGAGGTAGATATGAACCCCGGTGCCCGCTACGATGCCACGGTAACCTCTGTGGTACGCATCCGCACCATCAAGCATCAGGGCGAGGGCTTCGGCTTTACCGCCATGGTCAGCAATAACCAGCAGTTACGCTACGGACAGAGCGATCCCAATGCGAACTTCAAGGCCAACTACCGCTACCGTTCGTGGGATTTCTTCGGACAAGTGAATTTCTGGGAGCGCCACAACACGAATGAGTCGTATGCCTCACAACAGAGTTTCTACAAAGACAAGAGCTCACTTGTGCGATTGGAGCAGGATAACTGGTTCCGTTCCGATTGGCACGGCTATGGTCTGAACTACATCTTCGGTACCAACTGGCAGATCAGCAATAATCATTCGGTAGGTTTCCGTGTACAGTATAACGATAAGCTGTACGACAGGAACCATGCTGACATCCGCACCGACTATTACCGTAATGGGGCGTTTGAGGATCATATCGACGGTAAGGAGTCGGAAAAGGGAACACAACCCTATTCCTGGCAGGGCAACACCTATTATAACGGTCAGGTGGGTAAGCTGAACATCGACCTCAACGTGGATTTCTATTCCGATAAATCGGAAACGAGCGATAAGTCGGATGAGACTTATGGCACAGGTCGTGTGAACCATATCAGCAGCACTTCAACCACTTCCGACCGTATGGTGGCCGAAAAACTGGTGCTTACCTATCCCTTATGGATTGGTATGCTTGGCGTGGGTAACGAGATGTCGTTTGTGAACCGCAACTCCAGCTATTTCATCACGGGTACGGCCATTCCCGCTACCAACTCGAAGACCAACGAGCAGAACATCGCTGCCTTCATCGACTATGGATTTAGCTTAGGAAAGATCGGACAGGGTAGTATCGGCTTGCGCTACGAGCATGTGGGCTTTGATTACAAGGATCGCCTGAACGCTGAGAGCAATCTGAAGAGATACACCGATGATCTCTTCCCCAGCATCGCTTTCTCACGGATGTTCGGTAACGTACAGACCTCCTTGAGCTACAGTAAGAAAACGGTTCGTCCCAGATATTGGCAGCTCAGTAGTGCCATCACCTATGCCAATGCCTTTACCATACAGTCGGGCGATCCCACTTTGGAGAACCAAAAGAATCACGAGCTGAACCTGAATGTTCGTTGGAAGTGGATGACCTTCTCTTCCAGCTGGCAGCGCATGGAGAAGCAGCTCACCCAGTGGTCGTTCCTCTACAATAACGATGGCGTGATCATGATCAAGCACATCAATCTCGACAAGCCCATCAACAGGTACAGCGCATTCGTCAATGCCTCTCCCACCTTTGGTGTATGGTCGCCCAGTCTTACCATGGGAATCATCGGTTTCGACACCAAGCTCGATCTGGCCGATCCCCGCGAGGCCACAGGCACCCGTCAGGTAAGCTACAAGAAACCGTTGGGCATTATGCAGTTCAACAACACCATCCGTCTGAAGCACAGTTGGCAGTTTGAGTTCGGATGTGATTACCAGACGCGTGGCGACTATGTGAACATGCATGTCAACTATACTTCATGCGATGTGTCTGCCACTGTCCAGAAATGCTGGTTGAAGAACGATGCCCTCTGTCTGCGCGTCTCCGCGTACAACCTGCTGCAGAGCACGAACCAGGATGTAGGTTTGGATTGTGGTTACTACACCCTCAACCAGTGGACACGTTCAAACAACCATCGTTTGAATATCTCCCTCCGCTATAACTTCAATGCCACCAAGAGCAAGTATAAGGGTAGTGGTGCCGGACAAGACACCATTGAGCGAATGGGCAAGTAGTTATAAGGGCATGCTGGGCTTCATCACATCATGGCATTTCACCGAATGCTTTTTGGAGAGGTTGTAAGGTGCCGTAGCTTTTCATGATGATTGGTTTTATTGGTTTTTATAGGTATCTTTGATTATTCCTTCACGTCATCAGCAGAATAGTCCAGCCACTGCTTGCGTTCCGGTTCTGACATCTTCTCGATGGCGTAGCGCAAGGCTGTCCGAGGCATCTCGTGTGCATGCTGACGGAGGAACTCGCGAAGCAGATCCATCGACACGCGCTTGCCTACCTCGCGCAACATCCACCCCACGGCCTTGTGCATCAGGTCGTGCGGGTGGTGCAGGTGCATCTCAGCATAACGCAGGCACCACGATGGGTCGCCCTGTTGCGATGTCTTCCAGGTGCATACCATGCTCATGCGTTTCCGCCAAAGGTTATCGCTCATAGCCAGCTCGTCCAGCACCTGTCGCTTGTAGTTGTCCGTGCCATCCCCTAAATGGGTGGGTAGCAACAGCCAGGAACCTAAGATCTTCGGTGCCGACAGGTCGACCAAGTCCCAGTTGTTGGCCTGTTCCGCGTATTTCAGATAGAGTGTCAGAATTTCATCCCGCTTCTTTATGGCCTTGGCATCCTTAGCCAACCGCTTTGTACTCAACTTCTCGAACTGCGCAACCAACAGCAGTAATCCGCAGAGTCTCACCTCGTGCCAATGCGACATCAGCAGTTCCGGCACTTCCTCCAGCGGTGTGTCCTTGGCCGCCTTTACCACTTCCCTTGTTTGTGGCACCTTCAGTCCTAAGAACGCATCCCCTTCTCCATACTCACCTGGTCCGGTCTTGAAGAACCGCATCAACACCTGTCGCTGATTCTCGTTTTGCAGCGACTCCATATAGCTTATGATTTCCTTGGCTGTCATTAAATGCACCACGCTTGTTAATAATCTTGTACAAAAGTAGTAAAATGTTCGCAATTTTTCATAACTTTGCCCACATAATTACGAATTATTATAGTTTACAAGATATGAAGAAAGTGATTAGTACCCCAAAGGCTCCCGCAGCCATCGGTCCGTATAGTCAGGCTATACAAGTAGGAAACCTCATCTACACCTCTGGTCAGATACCCATTGATCCTGCCACAGGTCAGTTGGTAGAAGGTGGTATTAAGGAACAGACATGCCAGTCGTTGAATAACATACAGGCCATCCTTCAGGAAGCAGGATTGACCATGGCTAGTGTGGTGAAGACCACCGTGTTCATGGCCGACATGGCCGACTTTGCCGATATGAACAGCGTGTATGCAGAGTTCTTCACCGAGCCATATCCCGCCCGTTCGGCTGTTGCCGTGAAGACACTTCCCAAGAACGCATTGGTTGAGATAGAGGTGGTGGCAGAAAAGGAATAGCATCAACCTCCTCAGATACAAACGCTATATTAAACATAAAGAAGATATGACTTATAAAAACATGCTTCTCATGGCTGGTTGTGCTATTCTTGCAACAGCCGTTCAGGCACAAGTTACTATAGATATTGATGCTCAGCAACGCGGACCGAAGGTGAGTCAGATGCTCTATGGTATCTTCTACGAAGACATCAACCACGCGGCCGATGGTGGTATCTATGCTGAACTCATTCGTAACCGTTCGTTTGAGGACGGTCCGCGATATGGCGCGCCTGCCGACATGCAGGGGTGGTCAACCTATGCTGCCGCACCATCGCAACTTACGGCAAGACTCATACAGCCTTCGAAAAAGACTCCGCTGCTGAACGCTGTGCAGCACAATGCCCTTGAACTCAATATCAAGGCCTCGTCCTCCATGCCTGTTTGTCTGGTGAACGAGGGCTATTGGGGCATCAATGCCGTGCAGGGGCGTAGCTACCGACTGACATTCTGGGCAAAGACCCTCAAATACCAGGGTACGGTAAAGGCTACACTCTGCTCGAAAGATGGCTCACAACTCTATGCTGAGGCTGTCATCAACGGTTTCGCCAGTGGTAAGAATAAGGGATGGAAGAAATATGAGGCGACCTTTACCGCCAACGACAATGACCCACAGGCGCAGTTCGCCTTGGTATTCGATGGGGTAGGACAGGTACAGATAGACATGGTGAGCCTCTTTCCGCCTACGTTCAAGAACCGTGAGAACGGTATGCGTCCGGATTTGGCCAATATGCTGTGGCAGATGCACCCGAAGTTCATGCGTTTCCCTGGCGGCTGCTTTGTAGAGGGGCAGGAGAGTCCTGACAATGCCTTCCGCTGGGAACGTACCATTGGCCCCATAGAGGAACGTGAAGGTCATTGGAACGTGAACTGGGGCTACCGTACCACCGACGGACTGGGTTATCATGAGTATCTGCAGCTGGCAGAGGACTTGGGTGCCAAGCCGCTCTATGTGGTCAATGTGGGATTATGGCACGGGGGTATGACTCCCTACGACAGTATTCAGCCATGGATTGATGAGTGCTTGAACGCCTTGGAGTATGCTAACGGTCCTGTCACATCGAAGTATGGTGCCATGCGCGCCAAGAATGGACATCCAGAGCCATTCGGAATAGAATACCTGGAAGTGGGAAACGAAAACAACCAACCCGATCCCCGTCAGCAGAGCGACCACTACTACGAGCGATACGAGCAGTTCTACAAAGCAATCAAAGCCAAGTATCCCGAGATGAAGATCATTGGTAATGTGGTGGCATGGGGCGACGATAACCCCAAATGGAACAGTAAGCTGCCCGTGGATCTGCTTGATGAGCACTACTACCGCTCACCCGATTGGTTTGCCGCTGCCTTCCACAAGTACGACAGCTACGATCGCCAAGGACCGAAGGTCTATGTAGGTGAATATGCCGTGACTAACGGCTATGGTAACTTGGGTAACATGAACGCTGCGCTGGGAGAGGCTGTCTATATGATGGGAATGGAGAATAATGCTGACGTGGTGGAGCTGGCCTCGTATGCTCCCATCTTCGTCAACGAGAACGATGCCCGCTGGCGCCCTGACATGATACGTTTCAGCAGCAGTCGCGTCATGGGAACACCTTCCTACTACGTGCAGCAACTCATGCCGCAGCATCTGGGTACGCAGGTGGTGAAAGTGGTGCAGAACGATCCTTACAAGGACAAGGTACGCAAACCGCTCACGCCGAAGCAGAACCGTGTGGGATTCGGAACATGGAACACACGTGCTACGTTTGAAACCGACAAGGAGGTGGATTTTGTACGTGGCGACTGGCAGAAGGAAGGTAACAACGTACGTCAGACAGGTCGTCAGGATGCCACACTCTGCATAGAGAAGAACATCATTGATAGCGATCACTATACCTGTAAGTTCCGTGCCCGCAAGGACGAGGGTGCCGAGGGATTCATCATCATCTTCAACTATGTGGATGAAAAGAACTACTGCTGGGTGAACTTCGGTGGATGGACGAATACGCAGCATGCCATTGAGCAGATTAGCAATGGTGGTAAGTTGCTTGCCGACAGCAAGCGGGGACGTGTGGAGTCTGGGCGCTGGTATGATGTCACCCTACAAGTGGCAGGCGACAGTGTGAAAGCTTGGCTCGACAATGAAATGGTGTTCAATACGGTACTGAAGCACGATGAAACCAAGGGAATTTTCTCATCGGCCACCATTGACGATGCTATGGGTGAGCTCATTGTGAAGGTGGTCAACACCGGCGATGCCGCCACTACCGCCCGTCTGAACCTGAAGCATTTTACGCCGGACTGTGCCCGCGTAGTGCGCCTGGCTGCCAACGATGGTATGGAAGAGAATACGCTCCAAGCACCTACTACCATTCATCCTGTAGAGCAACTGCTCTCACCGGAGAATGGCAGTGTATGGCTTGATGTTCCCCCTTACTCGCTGAACATCGTCAGGATAAAGGAGGTTGGTAAGTAAATATTATCGACGAATATCAAATAGTTTGATGAACCCCGTCATGGTGAGGATCTTGAGCACTTCGCCCTCAACATGGGTTAGTACCAGTTTCCCACCTTTGGCGGCACTCTCTTTCTTCAGCTGAAGCAGTCCGCGGAGTCCCAGACTGCAGATATAGTCCAACTTGGCACAATTCAGTTCTATAGACTTGTCGGCTTTGCTCATCAAAGGCTTCAGGTCTTCGATGAATTGTGTGGCTACGGCAGTGTCGATCCAGCCGGTGAGTGTTCCGAAATAGGAACCGTTCTTTTCAATAATCTCGATATTCATATTGTAATACTTTTTAAGTTTCTGTTCACTGTTCACTATTCATTGTTCCCTTACAGGGGAGTGAGCGGATAAATGAGATTTACAATCAGAATATTGGCGGCGAGGATGATGAGATTCATCAGCAGACCGATGCGCATGAAGTCGCTGAACCGGTAGCCGCCAGGACCATAGACCAGCATGTGCGTGGGGGAACCGATGGGGGTGGCAAAGCTGGAACTGACACTTACCATCAGTGCGATGAGGAACGGATAGGGCTCATAACCTAACTAAAGTTTCCCACTTGCCATTTTACCGGCTTTCGCGAATAATCAAACATTGCAATATACTGATTGACAATCTATTAACATCTCGCAAATAGAAGTTAACGCGCTGTGTTAGCGCGTAACCGCG